>Ga0153944_1000033_pt1 | contig 61092 bp, 60 predicted proteins | sample TSNJ028MetaG_FD_104703 | JGI IMG/M metagenome (GOLD analysis project Ga0153944, IMG submission 104703) | Attine ant fungus gardens microbial communities from New Jersey, USA - TSNJ028 MetaG | ecosystem: Host-associated > Fungi > Mycelium > Unclassified | place: USA: New Jersey, Wharton State... | reverse complement strand
TTTGTCGCTCATATTGCTGCCGCTGTATTGATAATTGCTAAGAATATTTTTTGTATAGCTTTCTACTTCATATTGTTTTGCTTCAAAGAATCTTTCTGCCTCACGAGAAGCTCTTTCAAGCTCCTCTGCTGCCTCGTTTGCCACCTTTGAGACTTCTTCAAACTTTTCTTCCATCTCTTGTGCAAGCGCTTCTTTTTCTTCCCCTATGGACTTTGAGCTTAAATAAAGATATTCAAGCCTGTCATTAAGACCCATAAAGACTATAGGACTTGACGAAGCCTCTTTTTTTACGGGCATTTCATACTCTGCCGAATACTTTGCAATCTTTGAATCTGCAGCCTGTTGAGCAGATAAACATATTGGATTTACTTGCACTTATAAACTTCCTACTAAAAAATTACCACACCTTCAATAGTATAAAGTCATATTTGAATCCATAATTTCAGATGATTCTAAAAAAATTTACAAAACTTTAGTAAAAATGTTACACTGCCTCTGAGCGGACCAGTTCATCCTTAATCTTATCCAAGCCTGATTTTATGATGCGGGAAATACGAGACGGGGAAATCATAAACTCATCCGAAAGTTCTTGAAGCTTCTTATCTTTAAAAAACTTCGACTCGATTAGTTCCTTTTCCCGTTTAGGTAAATGCGTTATGGCCTCTTTGATTGCGTCAGACATTTGACTAAACTCAACATTCTCCTCTGGAGTTTTTCTTGAGTCTTTAACCTCAAAGGGTTTTTCTGATTCAAACATTTCATCTGTAGAGAGTATTGTTTTGTATATAGCTTCTCTAATTTCTGCTTTATCTGCGTCTGTCTTTGGTTTAGCACCTGTTTTTACTCCATGCCAACGATATCTTCTCCTTAGTTCGTTCCTAATCGCCCATTTTATGGCGGTTGCAAGATAAGACTCGTTGTACTCTTGTTCGTTGTTATCTCCGATTAGTATGTCAACAGTTTGAATTCCAATATTAATAAGTTCGTCAAACTCGACTAAATGCGACGCGCCCATCGACTTATATTCAACTTTTACAATCTTATTAATTAGATCAAGATATTGCCTTAATCTAATGTTTTTCTCAATTGTGGTTTTGAAACTCATCATTTTATATAGACACCTAATTTTGTTGGATGACTATAATAACAAAAAACATCCAAAAAATTCCCTAAATTTTCCATAAATTTACAAATAGTTTACAAATCTTTATTATTTATTCCGAAAAATCGTACCATACTTGACATTGTGTTTTGTTTAACATATTTTTTATTCATATACCGCAGACAGTTGGTAGCATATGCTATAAAATCCAACCGAGGTAACAACCAAAATTCAATATTCTGGCCTTGTTATGTTTTGCGTGTATTATGTCCGCAAAATTTTTTGGTTTTAAGGACTAGAAAGGAAATACAATGTCAACAAAAATGTCAACAAAAGCTTTCAAAAGTGAGAAAATAGAGCACTACAAGGAGCAGTTTGAAAACGCTAAAGTTGCAGTTGTTGCAGATTACCGCGGTTACAGTGTTACGCAAATTCAAAAACTAAGACGTGGTCTTCAAAAAGAAAATGCCGACTTAACCGTAACAAAAAACACACTATGTAAAATCGCAACAAAAGGCACAGGCTTTGAAATTATCGAAGAGCTTTTAAAAGGGCCTACTGCAATAGCATTTGGCTACGGTGACGAAGTCAGTGCAGCTAAAGTTCTGTCAAGATTCATCAAAGAAGAGAAGCTTGGAGAAATAATGGGCGCTGTTCTTGACGGTAAACTCTTAAGCTCTGCCGAAGCAAAAAATCTTGCAGAACTTCCGACAAAAGAAGAACTTTATGCAAAAATGCTTGGCTCAATCAACTCTCCTGCAAGCGGCATAGTATACTCTGTAAATGGAGTTATGAGCGCACTTGTAAGAGCTGTCGATGCTGTTGCTAAGACAAAAAGTGCGTAATGCACAGATAAATCAATGAAATTACTAAAATAACATTAATTATAAGAAAGTGAGAAAACAATGAGTAACGTACAAACAATTCTTGAATCAATTGAAAAATTAACTTTAATCGAAGCTTCTGAGCTTGTAAAAGCTATGGAAGAAAAATTCGGTGTATCAGCAGCAGCTCCCGTAGCAGTTGCAGCTCCTGCAGCAGGCGCAGCTCCTGCCGGCGGTGAAGAAGTAGCTTCAGAAGTAACTGTAGTTCTTGCTTCAGCCGGTGCCAACAAAATACCGGTTCTTAAAATCGTTAGAGACATCACGGGTCTTGGCCTAAAAGAAGCTAAAGACTTAGTTGACGGCGCTCCAAAACCAATCAAAGAAAACGTTAAAAAAGAAGAAGCTGACGAACTTAAGAAAAAACTTGAAGAAGCAGGCGCTACTGTAGAATTCAAGTAGAACCGTATAGAATAAAACTTCAAAAGACCGCCAAAGGCGGTCTTTTATCTTAGAATGTTAAAAAAGATAAAAGAATCGTTTCTTGCAGGCATTTATTTAATTGTTTATGAAATAATATTATTATGGCTAGAGAAGAAAAAAGAAGAGTAAAAGTCGCCTTCCCTCACATGGGCTCTATTTATGTAGCCTGGGCGTCGGCACTTAGAAAAATAGGCGTTGATGCTTACATCCCACCCTATACGAGTAAAAAAACGCTCTCCCTTGGTACAAAATATTCACCCGAGGCTATCTGCCTGCCCTACAAGCTTATTTTGGGTAATTTCATAGAGGCCATAGAAGGTGGTGCCGACTATGTTGCAATGATTACCTCTCCGGGTATATGCAGACTGGGCGAATACGGAAAAAGCATTCAAAATGCACTTGCGGACTTGGGCTATGAGAACAAATATATTGAACTTGAACTTTATGACGGCTTTAAAGGTATGTATGATTTCATAGTTAAACTGACAGGCACAAAGGATTTTATAAGGATTGCAAGAACCATCAATATAGCTGTGAGAAAAGTGTTTGCTATGGATGAGTTGGATAACTTTCTTTTATATCACCGCCCCAGAGAGGTGCACTCAGGAGACAGTGAAAAAGCTTACAATCGCGGAGTTAAACTTATTTTAGAAGCGAACTCAAGCAGAGAACTTAAAAAAGCCCTGAAGGAGGCTCTAAGACTGCTTTCTACAGTGGAAATAAACCCTGACAAAGAAATTCTGCATGTTGATTTAACCGGAGAGATTTATTTGGTTCAAGACCAATTTTCAAATCAGTATATCGAAAGGGAGCTTGGCAAAATGGGCGTTCAGGTTCGCCGAAGCTTAACTGTCGGCGGATTCTTGAAAGATGCAATTATTCCCAAGATATTTAAAAAAGGCGAAACACATCTGGAGCGTGCGTTCAGGATGGCAAAACCCTATCTTATGCGCGATATAGGCGGTGACGCGCTTGAATGTATAAGTGATGTGTTGTATGCCGAAGAAAAAGGCAAAGACGGAATCATTCACATATCCCCATTTACCTGCATGCCCGAAATAATGTCTCAAAATATTTTTCCCAAAATGAGAGAAGAAGTAGGTATACCAATATTGTCGCTTATTATGGACGAACAGACAGGAAAAGCAGGTTATCTGACAAGACTGGAAGCTTTTGTTGATTTGATGCGCAGAAAGAAAATGAAAAACTCAATCAACGCTGAGGCTCAAGAGTCCCAAAAAGAGCTGCAAAATGCCTAAACATGACTTTGCACAAGAATTGTCAAACCGTCAAAAACTATATAAAGATATTTTTCTAAAGACAAAAAACGCCCTTAAAAAGAAGTTAGACTTTTTAAAAAACAATGAAGAGAGACTGGCGTTTCTTCAAAATGAAGTTTCAAAAAACATTTTAGAGAAGATAAATAACTACAAAGAGGGCTCAAAAAAATATACCTGTGCTAAATGCGGTACTTGTTGCAAGGCTGCGTGCAGTGAGTTTTCATATTCCGAACTTCAACAAAAATCTACAGAAAATGACAATTTTGCAAAAAGCTTTCTCGAAGTTTTTGTTCCGTATGAGAACAAGGAAGATGCGCAAGAAGAATTCGGGGCTTATTTTAATCTTTTAAAACAAACGGGACTATATGACGACTGCCATTTTTATTACTGTCCCAAAGTTATTAAAAATGAAGATAATACTTACTTTTGCAGTGACTATGCAGACAGACCGGTTGTTTGCAGGGACTTTCCAAATAACCCCCTTGTTATGCTGCCTGAAAAATGTTCATTTCGCCCTTGGAAAGACGAATTTGAAGTTGAAGCTCTGTTTGCAAATGCCTTGTTGGAGCTTGTAGGATACTTTATGGAAAAGTACAGCTAAACCTTATAATAATCCTGATAATGCTCATTCACCGAAGGCAAGTTGGCCTCTCCGCTCATCACGAGGCCTAAAAGCTTGTTGAAGTACTCGCTTTTCTTGTCGACAAAATCCTCCGAACTTTTCTGCCAGTTTGAACCTGCCCTGTAATGCAGTATGGCGGCTTCAATAAATTGAAAACCAAAATCCGGATTATAAGAATCTCTCACGCGCTCCGGGAGAATACTTATTTTGTCCGAAATTTCATTAAGATAAGCAGTGTGTTTTATTCGCTTAACTTTTGCTTCCGGATTATTTTTTAACCAGTAATACAGTCTTCCCCCCACATCGGTTCTGCTTGCTTTACCGATATTTTTTCCGCAGGCAAATATAAACCGGTTATGGTCGGGCAGTTTTTCACCGTCAAATATAACAAAGCCATTCCAAAGATACTCGATACTCTCATCTTTTTTTGAAGTGTGATGAAGGGCGGCCACACAATTTTCTCCAAGATATTCATTGAAATTAAAATCATTCACAAAAAACATGTCAGAATCTAAAATAACGTGTATATGTTTTCCGTCCCATCTGGCAAATCTTTGGAACATATAGTCTATTCCCCAGGCACATATTTGCGCAGGTCCGTTTATGAAAGTCCTGAATCTTACATCCGAACATTTTAAACCAAGCCTGCTGCACTCTTTTTTGATTGCACGAGAGCGCGAAAACGCAAAGAAGGGTGCATTATTAAAAACTATAAACTCCCATTCTTCATCCTTAATAAAATGCTTTAGCGTTTCATACTGTTTTTCAATAAAGTCCGGCCTTCTATCAGCCCAAGTATATATTTTTACTTTTTTCATACTGCAACCTCCACGGTATTGTATAAGAAAGTCAAAAGAATTACAACTTTCGGGTATATGTCATTAGATTATTAGTGCTATAATGTGTCCTATGGAAGCACCTGTTTTAAAAGTAAAAAATTTAGTTCTAGCCTTTGAGATAGACGAAAAAAACTACGAGGCAATAAAAGACGTATCCCTGAATTTTTTCCCCGGCAAAATCCACGCAATAGTCGGCGAAAGTGGTTGCGGCAAGACTATGAGTGCTATGAGTATTATAAAGCTTCTTCCGAATAATGCAAAAATTTTAAACGGAGAAGTCATTTTTCATGATGACAACATCTTGGAATTTTGCGAAAAAGAATTGCGCAAAATAAGGGGTAAAAAAATTGCCCTCATTCCCCAAGACCCCATGACCTCGCTTAATCCCCTCTATACCATTGAAAACCAACTTCTTGAGACAATACTCGAACACAGGGATGTTGACAAAGAAGAAGCATACGAAATAGCCGTAAAAACTCTAAAAGATGTTGAAATATCGGATCCCGAAAAAAGAATGAAGGCATACCCGCATGAGCTTTCCGGCGGGATGAAACAAAGGGTAATTATAGCTATGGCCCTTGCTACAAAAGCTGAGGTAATTATTGCTGACGAGCCTACAACTGCTCTGGATGTAACTATTCAGGCACAGATACTTAAGCTTCTGAAAGAAATAAGAGATTTGGGCAAGACCATAATTTTAATAACTCACGATTTAGGAACTGTATCTTCATATGCTGACGAAGTTTCTGTTATGTATTTGGGAAAAATCATTGAACAGTCCCCCGTGCGTGAGCTTTTTAGAAACCCTAAACACCCGTACACCAAAGCTCTTATTAATGCCCTGCCGAGTGATAAAAGTAAGGTTTTGCAAAACATAAAAGGACAACCCAGCCCCATAACGGAACAAGTTTCAGGATGCCCGTTTCATCCCCGCTGTCCCTATGTAATGGAAGTCTGCAAAAGTGTTATGCCTGACTTAAAGTTTGTCAATGGTACAAAGGTTGCCTGTTGGCTTTTTGATAAACCTGAAAACAAATAACCACCCTGCTAAAGGTGGTTATTGAGTTCAACTATCATTCCTTAACGCCTATCCAATCATTTTCATCCGGCTTGGGAAAATACGTTACATCTCTTATACTGCCATCGCCTGTTAGGTTCTGGTCAGCATACGGCTCATTGGTATTCCTGCTCCCTGTCCAAAGCCCCGAAAAGGGTGTAGAGTAATAAGTTACATTGTTTATACTTCCATCACCTGTTAAGTTCTGGTCAGCATACGGCTCGTTAGCATTCTTGCTCCCTGTCCATGAACTTGCACTTGGCTTAGGGTAATATGTTGCATCGTTTATACTGCCATCACTCTTGAGATTAGGGTCGGTATACGGGTCGTTAGCGTTTTTGCTCCCTGTCCATGAACTTGCACTTGGCTTAGGGTAATAGCTTGTGTCTACAATGCCGTTGCTATTTGTTGAGGCATAGCCATGAGTGATTCCTATTTGGAATCCTCCTGCTAAATAATCCTTAAGTTCATCAGGCATTTTCCAGTTTTCAGATTCTAAATAATATATTTGTCCCCGCTTTGGTACATCTACCGCATAAGGATTAGGTACCAAGCTGTCAAATGCCGAGTTAGAGTAAACTTTTTCAGTAACACCAAGCATTGACGTAGTTGCATAGTTCCCTAAACCTGCAGCATTGGCGCCATTTTGAACCCAATTAAACAGATTGTTCATATAAACTGACATAAATTCTCCCTATAGTAAAAAACTCTTCCAATAATCCTATAAATTATTAAAAACATTTTGCATGAAAAAATTGCCCTGAATTTACCTCGGACAATTTTATTTATGTTATTTTGTATATCTTACTTACTCTTTAATGCCTATCCAATCATCTTCATCCGGCTTAGGGAAATACGTTACATCTCTTAAGCTGCCATCACCCGTAAGGTCTTGGTCTGCATACGGTTCATTGGCGTTCTTGCTTCCTTCCCACGAATTTGCATTGGGCTTGGGAAAATATGTAACATCGTTCAGGCTTCCGTCGCTCGTGAGGTCTTGGTCTGCATATGGTTCATTGGCGTTCTTGCTTCCTTCCCACGAATTTGCATTGGGCTTGGGAAAATACGTTACATCTCTTAAGCTTCCGTCGCCCGTGAGGTCTTGGTCTGCATATGGTTCATTGGCGTTCTTGCTTCCTTCCCACGAATTTGCATCGGGCGTATAATAATATCTTACATCTCTTAAGCTTCCGTCGCCCGTAAGGTCTTGGTCTGCATATGGTTCATTGACGTTCTTGCTTCCTTCCCATTCATTCGCACTTGGCGTTCGAAAATATGTAACATCGTTCAGGCTTCCGTCACTTGTCTTCGCAAATGCCCCTGAAGCGTAAACTGTTTCTGTCTGAACGGATGATTGTGTAAGCGTACTATTTTTATTACTATCGGTTTTTTCTTTAAGTGTTCCGTCGTTATTGTAAGTGAACTCTTGCGCCCTTAAAAGCTTGCCGGTCCCGTCTTCATATGTATAAATGCCTGCCAGATTTCCTTTTTCGTCGTATTCAAACTCGTCAACTCCTAACGGCATTTGCAGCCCTGACCCGTAAGTATCTCTATATACTATTGCTATCAATCTGCCTTCGCTGTCATAATGTTCGGTATCGTTTGTGAAATCACCGCTGTTTACTGAACCAAAAGTTGTCCTTGCCTCACCGCTATCTAAATATTTCTGTACTTCTTGTGATTGTGATACCTGTGTATCTTTCTGACCATCTTCCTTTGCTGCTTGCGAGGATTGTGTATCAGAAGATGCAGGCGGCTCATATTCTTCATCCTGTATAATGACGATGTCGTCTTCTTCTTTTCTTGTCTCTTCTTTGCTCTCATCAACTATCGGGTTTTCCTGAAAGTCAACAGGGGGATTAACCTTGCTGTCGCTGCACCCTGCAGCAAAGAGCATTAGGGCTGATAACAATGCTGCCGCTAAAGAAACCCCCGCTTTTTTTACCGTCCTGCTTCCGTGGGCTGCACCTGAGAATGAGACAGTGTCAACAGGTGTACTCTTTTTCAAATAAATACTGCTTCTATTTGTCTGTATATTGGGAATATTACCGATTTTACCAAGCTGCATACTTAACCCCTTTTATTATGCTCTTTTAAAACAGCTGAATAACAAAAGTTGCCCTGATAACTTAGCTGTTTACATGATTTTATGTTTATTATAATCTTTTATAAGAGAGATGTATACTCGTATGAACGCAGTTCAGCCTCCATAGTGGTAGAGAACATCAATCTGTGTATTAAAAAAAGAAAGGACTTACTATGGCAGTTGCAACGTTAGTTGAACTATTAGATGCAGGTATGCATTTTGGACACCAGACACAAAAGTGGAACCCGAAAATGAAACCCTATATTTTCGGAGCGAAAAACGGTATTTACATTTTAGACTTAAGAGTAACATCAGACAAACTTGATGAAGCATACAACGTTGTAAGAGATTACGCTGCTCGCGGAAGAAACGTTGTTTTTGTGGGTACAAAAAAACAAGCCGCTGAAGTTGTCGCACAAGAAGCGGTAAGAGCAGGCGCTTACTATGTGAACAGACGCTGGTTGGGCGGTATGATGACTAATTTCGAAACCATCCGCGGCCGTGTAAATAAACTTCGTGAACTTGAATCATTCATGGAATCAGGTCATACGGACAGGCTTCCCAAAAAAGAAGTGGCACAGCTAAACCGCCAGCTTCAAAAACTTTCAAAAACTTTGGGCGGTATCAAAGAAATGAAAGGTATGCCTGACTTAATTTTCGTGGTCGACCAAAAGAAAGAATTCATAGCAATCCAGGAAGCAAAGAAACTCGGCATTCCCGTAGTTTGCCTGGCAGATACAAATGCAAACCCTGACGGAATCGACTACATTATTCCCGGTAATGATGACGCTATTCGTTCAATTAAGTTTGTAGCTTCAAAACTTGCCGACGCCATTTTAGAGGGTAAAGAGTTAAGGCAAAACAAAGCCAATTCTGCAAACAGCGGCAAGATTGAAAAAATTCAAGCGTCTGATGCGGGCGTGGAAGAAGCCAAAACAGAAGAAGCGACAGTATAACAAAAAGAATTAGGAGAAAATACAATGGATATAACAGCCTCAATGGTTAAAGAACTGAGAGATAAAACCGGTGCGGGTATGATGGATGCCAAAAAAGCGCTTGTTGAAACTGATGGCGATATGGAAAAAGCAATGGAGCTTTTGAGACAAAAAGGTATCGCTTCTGCAGACAAGAAAATGGGCAGAATAGCCGCAGAAGGACTTGTTGCTACATATTTGGGCGACAAAGTCGGCGCTATGATTGAAGTTAACTGTGAAACTGACTTCGTTGCAAAAAATGAAAACTTTAAAGAGCTCGCAGGAGGTCTTGCTGAAGTTGTTGCCAAGCAAAATCCTAAAGACGTTGCCGATATGCTTGCTAAAAAATGCGACAAATGCAACGCTGTCGTAGAAGACTATTTAAAAGAGCAAATAGCAAAAATTGGTGAAAAAATTACCATTCGTCGTTTTGTCCGCTATGAAGCGCCATGTTGCGTGAACTCATACGTTCACAACGGTAAAATCGGTGTACTTTTAGAAACAGAATGCGCTGACGGTGCTTCCAAAGAAGAAAATGCCCAAATAGCTAAAGATATATGCCTGCACATTGCTTCTTGCGCTCCGGAATTCATCTCCAGAGACGAAATTCCTTCAGGTGTTATTGAAGAAGAAAAAAGAATCGAAATGGGCAAAGAAGACCTTGCAAATAAACCTGAAGATATCAGGGCAAAAATTGTTGAAGGCAGGGTTAATAAACTAATGGCTCAAAGATGTCTGCTTGAACAAGGTTTTGTAAAAAACCCCGATGTTACAATTGCGGATTTAGTTAAAGGCAAATTAACTGTTAAAAGATTTGACCGTTACGTCCTTGGTGAAGGTCTTGAAAAAAGACAAGAAAACTTTGCCGATGAAGTAATGAACCAAATAAAAGGTTAATGATATAGATTTAGAGTGAAGCGCCCCGATTAGGATTACCTCAGGGGCGTTTTTTTAAGAGAAGACGGGAGTTAATATGTTTGAAGTTAAGATAGAGACACATTTCTCTGCCGCCCACCACCTTTTAAATTATCGCGGCGAGTGTGAAAACCAACACGGCCACAACTGGAAGGTTGAGGTTTTTGTTCAGGGAGAAGATCTTGACCAAGCAAAAATCCTGGTTGACTTTAAAGTGTTAAAACAAGCGGTAAATGAAGTTATCAACTATCTTGACCATTCAGACTTAAATACATTGCTGGAATTTAAAGATGTTTCCCCGAGTTCGGAAATGATAGCGCAATATGTCTATCAGAGAATGAGGGAAAAGTTTTTTAATGTTTCCAAGGTGAGCATTTGGGAGACCCCCACTTCTTGTGCCAGTTATTGGGAGAATACATAAGGCTGATGAACCAGAGTTTTGACGTCCTCAAGAGCAGAATAAGGAAGTAAGTGAGAAATTAATTATGGAAACAATACAAGCAGTGTTAATGGGTTTTGTTCAGGGCTTAAGTGAATTTTTGCCAATCTCCAGCTCTGCTCATATAGTTTTCGTCTCAGCTTTATACAAAATAGCAACAGGCAAAGAGTTCACAGGAACATCGGGACAGGAAGAGATATTTTTTGACATTATCATCCACCTCGCAACCCTTCTTGCAGTGTTCATTTTCTTTAAAAAGGATATTTGGGCGATAATTTCGAGTTTTTTCAGAGGTTTGAAGACAAAAAAATATGATACAGATTTTAAAATGGGCGTCTACATTATAATAGGTACTTTTATAAGTGCTTCTATAGCATTCTTGTTCAAAGATTTCGCGCATGATTTGGTAAATAATCCCAAAATAGTCTGTATCTTACTTGTTGTCACGGGTTTTATTTTATTTTTTAGTGAAAAATTTAAAGACTGCGGCAAGAATCTTACGCTGAAAAATTCTGTATTCATTGGTATAGCTCAAGGTCTTGCAATATTCCCCGGCCTGTCCCGTTCCGGTTTAACTATTGCAACAGGCCTTTTTCAAGGTATAGACAGAGTGCGTGCAGCCAGATACTCTTTTCTTTTGAGTATACCCATAATAATTGCGGCAAGCACACTCTATCCTTTAATAGAGCTTGATTTAACCGAAATCCCGCATTTTAACTGGAAAGCGATAATACTTGGTGCAATTGTGTCCTTTATAACGGGCTATTTCTGCATAAAATATTTTATGCAGTTTTTGGCAAAGTCAACCCTAAAAAGTTTTGCGTATTATTGCTGGGTGGTTGGGGTGCTGATGTTTGTACTATTTCAATACGCCCGTCATCTATAATCTTTAAATTATCGCGCTCCTGCTGAGACATCTTATTTATGTAATCAATAAGGGTTTTGTCCTTATCGTAGTTAAGTTGTGTTGACGGTTTGCCGTTTAGAACAAATTCAGGGTACTCGCGTCCGTCTGCCATAAAACTGTCATAAGCAACCGTATAAACCTTGTCTTTGGAAGGGTTTTGTATATCTACAGGTATGACATTTCCAACTTTGTCAACAAAACTCATTGAAACAAGGTTCCCTTGGGTATCTATTTTATACCTCAAGCCGCTTGTCTGAATTAGTCCCGGATAACCGTCTGCCTTTATCAGTGAAACCGATGCATTTTTAATAGCGTTTACCAATTCGGCTTCTGTCATACTTGTGGTCAGAAGTTTATTCTTCATTGGTACTGTTTCTATTATGTCTCTTTCGGTTAACCTTCCCGCAACAGGCACTTTGCGCATATTGGCGGCGTTCATTAGCGCTATATCGACATTGAGTTCTTTTCTCATCGAGTCACATATTAAATTTGCCCAACCATGCGGCTCAATTCTCCTGTTTCCCTTTAGCGGCTCAATTTGAGATATGTTTCCGAGTTCGGGAGATGCGCCCATTTTGACATCTTTTATGTACTCTACAATAGAGTTTTGTACAGGCTTAATCATTTTCATGTCATTCGTTGCTTTCGAAATTGAACCGTTTTCATCAAAAACAATATCAACAAGGTTGTAATTGTTGGCATTCTCTCCGCCCTGTACGATAAGTACAGGTTCACCGCTTGGTGATTTGAAATAATTTTTCCCGGGCACTATGCCGTTTACTTCATCATGTGAATGTCCTGATACGATTAAATCAATGCCTGCAACATTTTGTGCTATATCTTTATCCATTTCAAGACCGCAGTGCGAAGTTAAGATAATCCTCTCTACTCCTTGCTGCATAAGTTTTATTATCTCCTGCTGCAGTGCAGCTTTTGTTTGTTTGTCGCCATAAACCGTAATCCCTGCTATATCATCTTTGTTTGAGATTACAGAAAGCAAATCAGGCGTTGTGGCGCCTACTATCCCGTACTTTGTTCCGCTAATTTCTTTAATGACAGATTTCTGAATTTTTCCGTACAGAGGGTTATTCGGAGCAATATCCATATTTGTTGCGATAAATTTTATTCCCGTCTTGTCTATTTTTTCGGCAAATGCAATTACTCCCGCATCAAATTCGTGGTTACCGACAGCAGACATTTCTATTCCCATGTGACTTAAAAATGAACCTGTAAGCTTGTTCTTCTCTACATCTCCGCCTGCCCAGTTATCACCCGCAGAGATTTTTAATGTGTCCACATTGGGGCTTCTCTCAAAAATATCCATACTTTTTGAAGCACCCAAAAGGCCTGCAATGTTGTTTAGGTTGCCATGCAGGTCATTAGTTGCCAATACTCTTAATTGGCTGTTTTTTGCTCCGACGGAATTGATCATACCACCACAAAACAACTGAAGAAAAAAAATTGACAAAATTGCTAAGTAAATTGAAAATATTGATATTTTCAACCCCTTATTCCTCTCGTAATATAATAATTCAAATAGTTACTATTTATAATATAGCCGTATTAACCATTTGAAGAAAAGTTATAAAGATGATATAATTGGGAAAATATTAAAAAGGACACAGGCTAAAACAATAAAGGAGTTACCAATGTGTAAGAAAAACGGGTCAATAGGTTTTGCAATGGGAATACTTGCAGGCGTAGTTGGCGGAATAGTAGGAGGACTTCTGATTGCGCCAAAGACAGGTGAGGAAACGCGTCAAAACTTGAAGGCCGCAATAGATGACCTTAGTGAAAAGCTTTCACCTGAAGTTCGTGAAGCCAAAAGGCAAGCTTTGGATATGATTAACTGTTCCAAACACAAAATTGAGCAGATGTATAGGAACTTTAACGACAGCATAAAAGCTGAAAAGCTTGCAAAGGCTAAAAATATGGAAAATGACGTTTACGGTATTTGAGAGGAATAAGATATGGAGCCGACACAGGTAAGTTTTTTGGTATTAATGTATACAAGCGCGGTTGTAATACTTGTAGTCGGAATATTTCTTGTCAGACTGCTTATTGACCTTTCAAAATTAAGCAATACGGCTAAAAATGCTGGCGAAGTAATTCAAAATGAACTTGAGCCGACATTAAAAGAGCTTCAGCAAACAGCTAAATCAATTAATTCAATTGTTCATAGTGCAGACTCCCAAATCGAAGGTGTAAAAAAAGCTTTTGTCGGCGCTGCAGATGCAACCAGAAATGTAGGCCATAAAATGGGCGGCATATTTGCAGGTCTCGCAAAGGGTCTTGCTCTTGGAATAAAGCTTTTTAAAAAATAGTAAATAAACAAAAGAAAGGAATATGTATATGTCAGTAGGTAAATTTTTAACAGGTTTTGTAGTCGGCGGCGTTGTTGGTGCCGTAATAGGTATTTTACTTGCCCCGCAATCAGGCGAAGAAACTCGTGAAATGATTAGCGAAAATGCAAAAGACCTTAGCAAAAAAGCACAAACTACAGTACGCGAAATTCAAGATAAAGCTGATGACGCACTTTATCAGGTACAAAGAAAAGGTGAAGAAATCATCGACAAAATTCAGGATATGATTAACAAACAAAAAGGAGATGCAGTATAAATTGCAATTTGATTTGGGTGTAATCGGCCTGGGGCCCTCAGGGCTAAAAGCAGCTCAAACTGCGAAAAAACTCGGAAAAAGCGTTGTAGCATTTGAGAAAAATAAGATAGGCGGTACTTGTCTTAATCTCGGCTGTGTCCCCACAAAAGCTATTTTGCACGGCGCGAAAACAGGAAAAACCTGGAAAGAAATCATTTCCCATAAGAACTCTGTAGTAGAAAAATTAAACAAAGCGGTTGAGAAAGATTTGTCAAACCGCGGTATAACAGTTGTTAACGAAGAAGCATTCCTTGAAACTATACAAAGGAATGCTTCTTGTATTATAAAAACAAAAAACGCGGAATATCCCGTAAAAGAAATCATAGTTGCTTCGGGCTCTAAGCCAAAAGAACTTGCTGATTTGCCGTTTGACGGGACTTTTATACTCAGTTCCGATAATATATTAAACCTGGAGACTTTACCAAAAAGCATACTGATTGTCGGTTCAGGCGCAATAGGTATAGAATGGGCAAGAATAATGAACTTAATGGGTGTCGATGTGACTGTTGTTGAAGCTGCACCTTCACTTTTGCCTTCTTCTGATGTCGATATCCAAAGAAGGATTGCAAGAATCTTTAAGATGAAGAAAATTAAGTTCTATACAGAGACTACCGCAAAGGCTGATGGCAGCGATATTATTCTCTCAAACGGAGAAACTCTTCGCCCTGGGATTGTTTTGGTTGCCGCAGGCCGTGAGAAGGTCTTGCCAAAAGGCGAGTGCAAAAATGTAATCGGCGATGCCGGAGATAAAACCAGTCTGGCTCATAGCGGTACTCACCAAGCCATATGTGAAATAGAGAGAATTTTTAAAAACAAAAACCGCTCTTTTGACAACACGGAAGTGCCTGCCGTAGTGTACGGAGAGCCCGAAATTGCTTCTATCGGCTTAAGGGAGCAGGATTTGACTGACTTGGAGAACTATAAAATATATAACCTGCCCGTTGCATATCTCCCTAAAGCTTGGTGCGACGAGTGTACAGAGGGCTTCGTAAAACTTATATCAAAAGACGATTTTATAGTCGGCGCGCATATAATATCAAAAGAAGCATCGGCAATGATAACCCAAATCGCAATTGCCATGAAGGCGAAAATGACTATCACCGAACTAAAAAAGGTTATTTTCCCTCACCCCACATACTCGGAAGGCATATTTGAGGCTCTTGAAAATGCTTAGACTGCCTGAGTATCTAAAGACGGGCATAGCGCAAGCCGACAATCCCATGAATAAAAAAATCAGAAATATTCTAAATGAATATCATCTGAATACTGTCTGCGATTCTGCAAGATGCCCCAACAAAAAGGAATGTTACTGCAGCGGTACCGCTACATTTATGATTATGGGCAATACTTGCACCCGAAACTGCAAATTTTGCAATATAGATACTCAACTTCCTATGCCTCTGAACAAGGATGAACCTGAAAATATTGCAAAAGCGGTAAACGAATTAAACCTAAACTACTGCGTTATAACCTCTGTTACACGTGATGATTTAGACGACGGCGGCGCATCCCACTTTGCTTCCACAATAAAACAAATAAAGAAAGTAAATCCCAAAATCACCGTTGAAGTCTTAACCCCTGACTTTAAGGGCAGCAGAGACGCCCTAAATATCGTCCTCGATGCAGGGCCTGATATCTTCAACCACAATATAGAAACCGTTAAGAGACTCTACCCTGTCGCAAGGGAAATGGCCGACTACGAGCAGTCGCTCTTTGTTCTGGACTATGCAAAAAGGCAAATGCCCGAACTTGTTACAAAAACGGGAATTATGACGGGACTCGGCGAAACAAGGGAAGAGCTTGTTGAGACCTTTCGAAACATCGCTTCCGTAGATGCGGATATTCTTACAATAGGCCAGTATATAAGGCCCTCAAAAAAACATCTTGAAGTGGTAAAATACTATGAGCCCGAAGAATTTGAAGAGTTAAGGGCGCGGGCATTACAGGTAAATATAAGGTCTTGCATCGCAGCACCTTTAGTTAGAAGCTCCTATATGGCTAAAAAAGCTTATGACGAAATTATTCGTCTGCGTCGGGTTGATTAAGACGCTTCCCGCGTTTTGATAATTTTTGAATATTCTGTTCCTGTGCAGTTTCGTCAATATTTATTGATGTGGCTAACTTATTGATGTGGCTCATATAGTCATCAGGCTTAACTTTTGAGGTTTCTAAAAGTCTCAAAATAATCTTGACACCGGCAAGATTTATGGCAAGGTTTCTGGTTAAGAACAAAATAAACTTGCCTCTTTCAATATCATCTAAAGTATACAGACGTCTATTCAGCTTTGAACGCTGAGGGACTAGAATCCCCTGCTCATCGTAAATTCTTAAAGTTCTCTGGTGAACGTTTAAAGACTTTGCGACTGCGCCAACAGAAAGTATAGGAACGTCAGTTTTGAATTTCTGCTTTGACATGTCATCGCTCCAAATGGGTTTTGTATTTTTTGTGTATTTAGTCACAGTATATCATGAAATTATCCCAAATAAATCATAATCAGAGTAATTTATTATCTTTACTTGTTTAATATCCGATGGACTAAGAAATTTCTCTGTTTTTATGTAAACGACCCCGTCAACTTCAGGTGCGTCTCTGTAGCTTCTGCCAACAGCGCTTCCGTCAGGATTAATTTGTTCAACTATACAGGCCACTTCCTTGCCCACAAAGCTTTCATTTATTTCTTTGGAAATTTTGTTCTGCAGTTCAAGAAGTTTTTTCTTGCGTTCTTTTTTTATTTTTGCGCTTACTTGCGGTTTCATGGAGTATGCAGGAGTTTCTTTTTCGCGGGAAAACTCAAAAACTCCAAGCCTGTCAAAGCGCATTTCTTCCACAAAGTTATAAAGGTTCTCAAAATGTTCATCTTTTTCTGCAGGGTAACCGACTATAAAAGTAGTCCTTATGCAAACATCAGGGATTTCCTTCCTTAATTTTTCAATAAGTTCTCTATAATCTAAAACCGGTCTGTTCATTAGCTTTAGTATCTCCCGGTCAGAATGCTGGAGGGGGATGTCGATGTATTTCACGACCTTATCAAGAGTTTTAAAAGCGCTTATCAATTCGTCGCTAAAATAAGTAGGGTAAGTATACAAAACTCTTATCCAGTCTATATTTTCAATTTTATTCAACTCGTAAAGCAGCTTGTCCAACGATGGTTTTTTATATATGTCCAAACCGTAGCTTGTGGTATCTTGCGCAATCAATATAATTTCATTTATACCCTTATCTGCAAGTTTTTGTGCTTCATTTAAAATATCTTCGATTTTTCTTGAATTGTACTTCCCGCGTAATTTCGGGATTATGCAATATCCGCAAGAGAAATTACAGCCGTCTGAAATTTTTAAGTAAGCGCTTGACCCGACTGTTATGTGCTGCCTTTCGACATTTTCAGGAAAACAATAGTTTGGCTTGTCGCTCACGTAGTAATACTCATCAGACTCTATCGCATCAACAATCTTGTCAAAGTCGCATGTTCCTATGAAAGCACAAGCTTCAGGTATTGCATTCTTCAACTCCTCCTTGTGCTTTTGGGGAAGACAGCCCGTTATAATAACCCTTTTCCCCGAGTGAATCATACTTAAAACAGACTGAACACTTTCTCTTTCTGCATCGTGGATAAACGAACAGGTATTTACAATTACCGTATCAGCTTCTTCGGGGTTTAGTGTTGTTGTGTATCCACCTTTAACCAAATACCCTAACATAAGTTCGGTATCTACAAGGTTTTTTGCGCACCCGTGCTGCAATATCGCTATAGGTTTTTTCGTTTTATTTGACAAGTCTCCCCACCTTTCTGGCAAATATATAAAACTTCAGTTCGTATCCCAACTTGGCCTCATTTTGATAATACTCATCCACGAACGAGCAAAATTTCATTCCGTAGTTAACACAGATTTGTTTTGCGCCATACTCTGAGGTATTCCTGTTTGAAAGTACTATGTATTTTGGCATTATTTCTTTAAAATCTTCTATAACCTTACTTTCGCCGAACGCTTCAAAGTAGAGCGGTGTAAGGCTGTCGTAAAACATCCCGCTATCCCTTTCGGTAAGGAAGTTAATCAACTGTCCTTCGGGCAAAATGACTACTTTATCTGTTTTTTTTGTGTATTTTAAGATAAAATTTATTAACTCCGTAATATCATTCGCTGTATTGTGCGCTGTTTTCATCTCCCCCATAGAAGTTTTTATAGGGTATTTGTTTAAATGCTGAAATCGCACAAAATTTGAAAGGGCGCTCACTCCCGTATAAGCCCCAAGCAAAAGGCACAATGCCAACGTAATATACTTTTCAGGATTCATTTTTGAGTGCAAAAACCTGTATAGTGATACAACAATTGCAATAATTAAAACCGCCATTGCATACGTACCGTATATACTAAAAGACAGGAAGAAAAATTTTTTTAGTGATGCTGTGACCGCACTTAGCATTAAAATCAGATAAGGCGCCTGCACCCTGTCTTTCCCGTATTTTATAAAACTATAAACCGTCATTAAAAAGACAAGTAAAGGGAAAAAGGCGAATTCGTTGTTTATTGTGCCTAGTGACTGAAAGACATAAAAGACTGTCAAGGCAAATGTAGCAAAGATTGCAACTATTCTCAGAAACTTATAGCGGATTTTGCGGGAAAGAAGAACAAGGTATATTAATATCAAAAGTGTGGGAATGTTTTTAAGGGCTATAGCGAGCATCATGGAAAATATCTTAGGGCTGTAGTACATGCCCGCGGAAGCCGTATAAAAAAGTTTCAAACTTTCTGCGGAAATAACTTTATTTACAAGTGCCTGATTACTTAAAAAGTCCGATATACCTACTCCGTTTACCATGAGGGTAAAAAGAGTGATTGCGGGAAATACAAAAAAATACAAAAGTTCTTTAGGCCTTTTAAGCGGCTTATAGTAGCCTATTGTCAGAATAAGCGGAACAATAAAAAGAAAATAATCATGTTTATTGACTACAGAAAGCCCCCAAAGAAGCGCGCAAAGTGATATGTACTTTTTATGCGGAGTTTTCAGATATTTTATTAAAAACAAAAGAGAGTACAAAAAACTTAAAAGCGCCCATAGCATAGCATACGAATAAGGGAAAATATAGTTAAATATGCCCGTAGAAAATGCGCATACAAACATAACAAAAAATGCAGCAGTAAGACTTAGCTGCCTGTTTAAAAACTCTCGTGCATTAAAGTAGACGCCGTATATAATGCCGAGCGATAAAAAACCTCCGACAACGTACAATACGCTCAGGTTGGCTCCGAAGACCTTATACATTAATTCATTAAAATAATATGAAAATGCCCCGTAAATACAAAATATATCTTTAAAAAGAACTTCCCCGTTTAACAGCCTGTAAGGCATGTAAGCCTCTCTGCCGCAGTCCGCTATAGGATGCCCGAGTTTTGAAAAATAGCAAATAAAAAAGCATAAAAAGACAAGAAAAATTGCCGAAATAGCAATGTATTCTTTGCGAACCTCTTGTTTTAACGGATAATTAGCGGACTTTTCCAAACTTTCCATAACAATAATTTAACAAGAAAACCCAAAAATAGGCAATTTTTTAATTTGTTTCGGTTTAATTACAGCAGTTAAAAGGTGAAGGAAAAAATCTTATGATGGGACCGGTTTTACCAAATTCTCTTGATTTATTAGCTACAAATGGGGTAGTTCCTTACGATGTTAATGCATTTTTATTTAATAAACCCAGCCAGGCCTTGCAACAGCTGCCTCAAAGCTTTCAGCAGCAGGATACTTTTAACAATAATACTCAAGCTGCTCAACCTGAAAAAAATGGCTGGAAAAAATTCGGTAATCTTTTTATGGCAACAGTTGCCCTTACCGTCGGAGCATTGGTTTTAAAAAATAAAAAACCCGAAACATTTAACAAAATCACTAAACCGATAAAAAGCGCTTTCAATGCAATAAAATCAATTTTCAAAAAAACGCCGAAAGCAGCTTCGCCTAGTTCAGCAGCTGCTCTTCCGCCGGGTTAAACTCATATCCCAAAAGTATTGAAAGATTGTGCCTCGCTTCCGTATGATTCGGCATAACTTGAATGGCTCTTTTATAGTATTTTATAGCCTCGCCCCTGTTCTCTAACATATCATAAGCCAGAGCAAGATTATAGAGGGCATCTGCATCATTCGGAGATTTGACAATAACGTTTTTGAAAAGCTCAATACTTGTTTCAAGATTTGCATACTGCTTTGCCATTGCAATAGCAAGAGCGCTCATATATTTTGAGTTTTCCCTGTCTCTTGCAAAGGCATCTTCAAAAGAGGATTTCGCTGCTTTGAGATTGCCGATTTCATCATTTGCACAGCCAAGGGCATAGTGATATCTCGGTTCCTCGGGGTTTAAAGTAATCGCTCTTTTAAAATGCGCCATAGCGTCATTTAAACTTTTAATCTTTAAGTTGGAAACTCCAAACTTGTAATATACTTCAGGATTTTCATCGTTGTATTTTATGGCTTGAATATATTTGTCGAAAGCTTTTGTATAGTCTCCTTGGTTAAACAATGATTCTGCCCACATTACCACAAGATTTGATGTGTGTCTTTTAAGCATGTCAGACTGCTCTGTAGGCAGTGAGTGTAGCAAGTTTTCGTATAAATGAATAGCTTTTTCATAGTTACTGCTCGCCACATGCGCCTGGGCAAGTGTATAGGCAAGAGAATCTTCTGCAGGGTATTTTTCTATCAGCTTGGAGAGAATATCAATAGCCTTTCCGGCATCACCTTTATTTATGTATATTTCGGCAATCCTGTTTTGGCAATGCAAAAAGTTTGAGTTTTCTTCATTCTCTGTACGCGTAAGCTTTTTATAATATTCAAGCGCTTCGTCCCACTGTGAAAGATTGAAGAGCATCTGTGCAATTTTTTCGTTTAGTTCATTAGTCTCCCCTTTAACAACAAGGAGTTTTTTAGACGCCTGAAGGCACTTCTCCCACATTTGAAGCTTTTGCGAAAGTTCTATTCTTATTTTCAATATTTCCTTATCATCAGGTCTTTCTTCTTGGATGCTGTCATAAAGAGAGAGAGCTTTTTCAGATTCTCCTAAGTCTAAGTATAGTTTAGCCAACTCGGGTTGTATTTTTTTTATCTTCTCCGCGTCTTTTTCAAGCCTTACATAGGTTTCGTATTGGGTAAGCGCTTGCCTCTGCTGCTTTGAAGCGTAGTATAATTCAGCCAGACTTTTTGCAATTCCCGGATTATTGGGGTCATGTCTAAAAACTTCTTCATTAAGAATGATTGCCTGTTTGGTTCTTTTTATATCGGCATAACACTCTGCTAATTTTGCCTTTACTTCCATGTCATTAGGCGTCAACTTGGTAAGTCTTTCAAGCTGTGTAACGGCATGGGCAACTTTATCGCGCTTTAAGAGAGTATTAACAAATATTTTCAATAATTTTACGTTTTTTGGACGTTTTTGAAGTTCAACCTTTAAGTATCTTTCAAGCTCGGCATACATATCCGCATTGTACATTTCAGTGGCACGGTTAATCACCTCATTTGAAGGCGTCACTTTTGCGGGATGTAAGCCTCCCTCTGCTATAAAATACATTACAAAACGCAGAGCTGCAAAAATAAAGATAACTATTGCAATTGTAGAAATTAAACCTTGATCCATACTATAATATTAGCCATTTTTTCTCTTTATATCAAGCGCTTTACATATTACCAAAAATCATTAAAATAATTGAGCGAGTTACAAAGGGCGAAGCCATGGTATTATGTTAATTATGAAAAAGATTTTAATTACTTTTTTATCTCTGCTGCTGTTTTGCCCTCTGTGTTTTGCGTTCGATGCTTTGGACGCTACTAGCAACTATGAATTTGACTACAGATTTATAGATAATCCCTTCGAGGGTCAAAAAATGGTAAGCGACAAAGAATTCGAACAGGCGCTTGAACGGGCTACTCCAAAGCCGCGTAAAGGATTTTGGAGTTGGATATTCAGAAAAGAGGCTCCTGAGCCTGCACCCGTTGTTGATTTTCGTTTACCCAATGAAATGAACTCTTTTAATGACGTCCTCAATAAAAAACCGGTCATAATAATAGGGCCGGCAATTTTTGATGCGGAAGGAAATGTTCTTCCCCCGGGTCATTATCAGGTAAGCTACAAAGAAAATAATCTAGAGCTTTCACAGGGCACAAATGTTGTCGGCAAACTCAAAGCCCGCCCGTCGAAAGACGACTACGAGTCAAGCAGCATAATTTACGCACGCATACTTGAAGTAAACGAAAATTTTGTTAAAATCATATACGCAAATATTGACGGAACCCACGAAGGATACGCCAGAATTAAAAAGTACTAGCCTTATGCACAGCGTGTTTTATTAGTTCTTTGAAGAGCGGATGAGGCTCCTCGGGGCGCGATTTGAACTCCGGATGAAACTGACATGCTATAAAACAGTCGTTTTTGGGGTATTCTATCATCTCTGCAAGAAGTCCGTCCGGCGAAGTTCCCGAGAAAACAAGTCCGGCATCTTCAATTTGCTGTTTATAGTCATTATTTACTTCATAGCGGTGTCTGTGACGTTCCTGAATTGTTTTTGTACCGTAGACTTTACGGGCCTTTGAACCGTCCTTCAATACGCAGTCATACGTGCCAAGACGCATTGTGCCGCCGTATCCGGCTACATTTTTCTGTTCTGCCATTAAATCAATAACCGGATGCTGCGTATTTTCGTCAAATTCCTTTGAGTTAGAATCCTTTAGACCCGCAACATTCCTTGCATATTCAATAACCGCGCACTGCATGCCTAAACACAGACCCAGAAACGGCAGATTATTCTCACGGGCGTATTTTATAACGTTTAACTTACCTTCTATACCCCTGACACCGAAACCTCCGGGTACAACAAGGGCCTGTACGTCGCTTAAGGCTTCCTTTGTTTTCTCTTCATCAATGCAATCGTCAGACACAATCCACTTGATTTCAATTTTTGCGTCATGCTCATAACCCGCGTGCTTTAGAGATTCTACAACAGAAAGGTATGCGTCATTTAACTTGGTGTACTTGCCTGCAAGTGCGACTTTAATGAGTTTTTTCGGGTTTTTAATTTTCTCAACCATTTTTGTCCAACTTGAAAGATTAGGTCTTTTTTCTCTGACGCCGACACATTTTAAAATAACATTGGCCATATTTTGCGCTTCAAGTTCAAGCGGCACCTCGTAAATCGAAGACATGTCCCTGCACTCTATTACTCCGTCCTTTGGAACGGAACAAAACAGGGCAATTTTATCCTTTTCTTCTCTCGGTATTGCCCGCTGCGTTCTGCAAACAAGGATTTCGGGCTGTATACCGTAACTTCTCAAAGTGTTTACACTGTGCTGTGACGGTTTTGTCTTGAGCTCGCCCGATGTCGGGAGGTATGGCAAGAGTGTAACGTGGACAGAAACCGAGTTTCCAAGACCTTCTTCGGTTCTGAACTGCCTTATGGCTTCAATAAAAGGAAGACCCTCTATGTCGCCTATAGTTCCGCCTACTTCCGTAATAAGGAAGTCAGGTTCAAATTGTTTTGCCGCCCTCAAAATGCGTGTCTTTATTTCATTTGTTATATGCGGAATAGTTTGAACGGTTGCCCCAAGGTATTCCCCGTTTCTTTCCTTGTTTATAACGGTTTGATAGATACTGCCCGATGTAACGCTGTTTACTTTGCCCAGAGCCGTATTCGTAAAGCGCTCGTAGTGTCCCAGATCAAGGTCGGTTTCTGCACCGTCGTCCGTTACAAAAACTTCCCCATGCTGAAAAGGGCTCATTGTGCCCGGGTCAACGTTTATGTAAGGGTCGAACTTTTGAATGGCTACGCTAAAACCCCTTGCCCTCAACAGCGTACCGAGACTGGCGGCTACAATCCCTTTTCCTAAAGAACTCACTACGCCGCCCGTTATAAAAATATATTTTGTTTTACTCATCTTTCCCCAACTCAGTTTACTAAAATTAAAATACTAGCCGATTTTCGGCACTTTAAAGAAATCTCCCTCTCGTTCAGGTGCATTTTGCATAAGCTCTTCGCGAGTATTGTCATACTTTACAATGTCTTCACGCATTACATTACAAAAGTCGAGAGCGCTGCTCATAGGCTCAACACCCGTGGTGTCAACTTCGTTCATCTGCTCTACATATTTTAAAATGTCTCCCAACTGGGCACAAAAACGAACCTTTTCCTCTTCACTCAATTCTAACCGTGCCAGCTTCGCAACATGCTCGACATCTTTTATTTCAATCATAATGCTTTACCCAATCTATACTTTTCAGTCTATCAAAAAAATAAAATTTTGTAAAAAACATCAAGCGTGCTTAATATTTCTATTCTATACATCTACCACTTAATAAACACAAAACCGTCAGCGCCGTTCGACCCTTTAGTACATGACGAATCGTCACACCCCGAGCCTGCTCCGCCGCCTCCGCCTTTGTAGAGTTTTTTGGACGCATCATATAAGGGTGCCAAAGAAGAAGTCGGGTTTTTTAAATCATTTTTGCAATCAGAAAAAGATGTAGGAGAGTTTACACTGCTGCATCCTCCCAGGGCGGGTTTTCTGTTATCAACTATAGACAATCCTCCGTCTCCTCCTTTAATAAGGCCTGCATTCTTGCCTGATATTGCAGCTACGTTGTCATTATCTACAATCTCTGTAAGTGTACCGTTCATATCTTTATACACTCTCCCGCCTTCTCCTCCTTTGGCAAGATTGGCATCACTTACAATGTTATTTACAATAGGCGTAATATTACCTCCCAGACCTCCCGAGGCTTTTAATAAAACAGTTTCGACAACGCCGCTGCCGCTTATTTTTTCAACTTTAGTATCCGTGCCGCTTATACCTGCACCATCTGCACTTCCTTCTCCGCCTTTACCTATAGTTATTCTTATTTTAGAATTAGCGGGTACCAGTACTTTTATCTCTTCGCCGTTAGTACTTACACTGTAATCTTTCTCCAAGTATCCGCCTGCACCGCCGCCGCTTCCGACAGAAGCTATTTCGTACACAACCCTTGCGTATCTTGCTCCGCCCTGTCCTCCGCTGTTACTTCCATAACCGCCTGAACCTGCGGCAGAGAAAACAGTTGAGCTTACTCCGTTAGGAGAAGTCGAGTTTGAACTTGCACCTCCGTCTCCGTAGTATGACTTGCCGCCGCTGTTGGATGCATTTGTATCCCAGTCATTTCCTGCCTTACCTAAAGTGCATCCTATGCTGTAGGTGTTTCCGTCAGATAAACAGTTAGGGACAACAGTGCTTTTTACCCCATGGCTGTTAGTGCTCGCGCTTCCTCCGACAGGGCCTCCTTTTGCTGTATATTTAGCACTTTCCGATACTTTTTTCCACAAATAACCGTTTAGCCTTTGATGTTCAACTAGTGTATCTCCTCCTTCACCCTTAATTCCGGTGCCGTATACGGTAAAAAGCAGTTTGTCATTGTATATAAGGTTTTTGAAGTCTATATCAACTAAAGTTGCTCCGCTTGTCCCTCCTGCACCCGCAAACAACTTCAAGCCGCTGCAGTCTGATGTACTCCTGACGCAACGGGCAGAGCGCGCGTAATAGGTACCATACCAAGTGCGCGGACCAAGCAGTTGACCATTGTAGAGACGGTAATATTCTTTAGAGACAGAACTCCAATAGTCGTACGGGTTGCAGTTGCTATCGCCCGACCACTCACAACCACTACTCAATCCGTAGCACCGCGCCGCTCCGTAACTACTGCTAATGGTGTCACAAAAATCAGCTGCGTCAGAGGTGACTACCCCCATGGCCTGATAAGCAGAGTTGCTATCTTCCGGTATTGCTCTCCATCTTTGTATTTCAGCGTCATCAGGCAGTCTCCATTGACCTGCAGGTTCAAGTGCAGCACATGCTTTTATTGCAGCATCTTGCGTACAGAGAGTCCTATAGGACGCTGAGTAGCCCGAAGCATTTGTGTAAATAGTTGCTGTATTTCCATACCAACAAGCGTTTGAAACGGCGCCAAGCATAGCACCTGATGTTACAGTGGCAACGAGCCTTGTACCGGGGAGTATGCCTCCCCGTTGACCTTCAGGGAATTTGGAGAGGTCTCTATAGTGTGCCATACTTGTGCCCACAGGGAGAAGTGAAGGCAAGTCTCCTATATTGTATTTTTTAATACAGAGGTCACCTTGGTTACCGTTTCTGGCTGAGGAGAGTAAGTATTCTTCATCTATTGCAGCGCCTGTACCCCCGCTTCCTCCGCCGCCGGAGATGGTAACCTTAGCTTTAGTAATACCTCTGGGCACTCTAAACTCCCCCTTTGTGTTTCCATCAAGTGAATAGTCGGTTGCAATGTCGGATACTTTTTTGTACCCGCCGCCTCCGCCTCCCGCGCCTTGCAGGACAAACTTAACTTCTAAAGGATTACCCCCCTTGTTTGTAAATTCTACTACATTAGAAGATTTAACTTCTAACATTTTAAAAGCGTCGCCTTTAGGGTAGAGAATAACGTTGTCTAAGTCATTGTCAACTACTAAAAAGGCTGAACTCCCCGATGCTGAGTCAAGGTTTACCTTTAGTGAATCACTGTACCTTTTTGTTATCACCGGGGCAAACGCAGCCAGTGTTACGGACACAACAAGTAAGAGTACCAGTATCTCTGTAAGGGAGATACCCGAATTTTGTTTTCGCATTTATAATTCCTTTTTTGTTTTAGTGCTGTAAAGATACTACATTTTTTTTCCATTTTGGGCAAGTGGTATTTAAATGAGTATCTTCAAAAAATTTGCCAAAATTAGCCAAGATATAATATAATCGTACAAGATGAAGAAAATTAGTATTCTAATAGTTGAAGATCATGCACTGACACGCTTTGCGCTTAAGACTTCCCTCAGAGAACAAGATTTTGTTGATGAAGTTTACGAAGCGCCTGACGCTGCAACTGCTTATGCACTTTTAAACGAACACAAAATCCAACTTGTCTTAATGGACTTGGGTTTACCGGGTATAAACGGCGTCAGGGCAACACAGGAAATTAAAAAAATACACAAAAAGGTAAAGATTATTGTTATTACTTCCCATGATGAAGAAGCTGAAGTTATGAAATGCCTTGAAGCAGGCATCAGCGCATATTGCTCAAAGGACATAAAACCCGAAAAGCTTATCGCGCTCATTCAGGACGTTATGGCAGGCTCTTTATGGTTTGACCCGAGTGTTTCGGAGTATGTTTTAAATGCCGCACGTTCGGTAAAGTTGCAAACCAAGTCAGATGAGAGTTATAATTTAACTGCGAAAGAAAAAAAAGTTCTTGAGCTGATTAAAGTAGGCAACTCCAACAGTGAGATTGCAAAAAAACTTAACATCTCGGTTAATACCGCAAAAGTACATGTTTGTAGTATCCTACAAAAGTTAGGCGTTGATGATAGAACGCAAGCTGCCATAAAGGCAATAAATGGGAACATTTCAGGATAGAAAGTATAAAGATGGCTTCACTCGGTAATATTTTAATAGTTGACGACAGTCCTAAGCTGATTTCGGATGCTCTTCCGATGTACGGGTATAATGTGGCATGTGCTGCTGACGGCCTCATTGCGCTTAAAATGTTAGGCGAAGAAGGCACAGAGTATGACCTCATACTTCTTGACGTTATGATGCCAAATATGAACGGATGGGACACTCTTAAAGCAATTCGTCAAAATCCCAAATTCAAGTCTATCCCTATTATTATGCTTACTGCTGCGGATGAAGATACACAACAGATTTCCGGTTTGAGGTTCGGCGCTGATGACTACATCACAAAACCTTTCATACTTCCAAATCTTCTTGCAAGAATTGAAGCGTTATTAAGACGCTCAGAGTGGAATAAAGAAGAAAAGGCACATGGCGCATTGCCCTTTGTTTCAAAAAACCCTATAATGCCATTGACTTCTCGTGAAAAAGAGATTCTCAAGCTGGTCACGGAAGGTGCAAGCAACTCTGATATTGCAGAGAAGTTGGTAGTACGTGAAGTAACCGTAAAAACCCATCTAAGCAGCATATATAAAAAATTAAATGTGGAAAACAGGGTGCAAGCTGTACTTCTGGCAATGCAAACGGATATCATAGGATAGTATTTAGTTTAATATAATAGAAAGGCAAGTCGGTATGACAAAAGATGAATGGGTAAGGCTCATTTTAAACAATGCAGAAGAATTCAATAATCAAAAAGCAGCCTTTAATGACGCCGTTGATTTAAGCGAGACAGAATTTTCCGGAGCTGAAATCAAGGATGTTAATCTTTCAGACATAGATTTTACAGGTTCAAACTTTGCTGAATGTAATATTGTAAATGTTAACTTTTCAAGTGCAGATTTAACGGGTACTGATTTTGCAAGAGCTCATATTGCAGAATGTGATTTTAGTCACGCAATATTAAACGGTGCTGATATGAGCTACTCCACTGTTCACTTTTGCAACTTTACCGACACCGATATGTCAGGTTCCGTACTTAATGAAGCCGATCTTTCAGACAGTGATTTTTCGGCCAGTGAAAATCTAAGCGCCTGCCGTTTTGATGACGGCACAGTTTGGCCTGATTCAGACAAGCTGCCTGAAGAGTTTGACTCAACATACAGTTACGACCTCTCTTCGCTTAAAGACGAAGAAGACGAGGTCGAAAGTCCGGATTTTGGTTACTAGCCCTTTTGTGTGATAAAATGTCTGTATGTTAAGAATATTTACTTTGATACTGGGGGTATTTTTAACGCTTTCCCCTGCCATGGCCTATGGTTTGGACGAGCGCGGTTTTTTGCTTGAGGATGCCGAAATTCTTCAAGTCAACTATAGTGACAAAGTGAAAAAGCTTGAAGGAAGCCTGTTTATAGATGATATTCAGGAGGCTCAAGCAATAGTTAATAAACAGCAGGAAGCAGATATGCAGGACATTGAAAACCTGTGGAATGCTACGGTAGACAACAATCCGATTATAAAATTTTCTCTGCAAAAACTTGCTATTCCCGAAGAACAGCGCCGTATCCACTCTTCCTTAATGGCCAAGAGTATGAGCGCCCTTATCAGCGGCGCCTCTATGCTGCCTTCTTTTATGGGTATGAACTATGCGGTACAGAGCGCGTCTTTTGCAAGTGCAAGACTTGCTAACAACTATATCAATAAAGACAATAACAAAAAAATCAGCGAAAACCCTCTTACCGATACTGAAATGATTGAACTTGCAACGCTCATAGAAGATTTACAGGATGAAATTGTAACTTCATACTACAGCTATAAGGCTTCCTTAAGCCGCCTGAAAGATTGCAGGTCACAGCTTTTGCTTTATAACAAAAACTATTCGGAAGCTATGAAAAGCAGCGATGATTTAGAGATAACCGTTTCTTCGGCCCTCTGGGAAGACGGTCTGATTGAAGAGTACACCATTATACAAGATGTAAAAAAATATCAAATGATGCTGCAAAGACTTGCAGGCAAAGAGGCTATTGACGGTCTAAACCTTGCCAGATACGATTTAACAATTCCCGGCCTCGACTCTAACGATATAAACTTCAGTAAGAAAAAGGTGAATGTAATTGAATAGATTGTACGTATTATTAATTATATATGTTTTCTCTTTCTCTCCGTCGTTTGCTCTTTCCTACGACGAGTTGTCTTTTCCAGCAATGCCTGCTTCGCGCTTGGGTACTGATGATGTGAAACCCGAAAAAATTACCGTAAAGGCAAAAGTTCAGGATGATACGAAGACTGCAAAAACAAAAAAAATAGACGAAGCAAAGGATTTGACGTACGCGGATTTAAGCCTTAAAAAAATCGCGATAGACATTGCCCAGGATTTAGAAATGGAACAGGACATTGTTCTTTCGGATTTGGCGGCACTTTGGGCGGCAGCCGCACAAAACAGTGAAACCGTTAAATATACCATATATAAACTTTCCAACCCTGACGAGAATAAACCCGAGGAAAATTTGGTTAAGAGGATAATTAAACCGATTGCAAGTTTTTCAACCGTTGCAGGTACCGCTTTTGCTAATAATCCGTTTGTGGCAAGCAGCGCTCTGATAGGCGGAAATCTCATGAGTGCTTTTTCTTCAGACAACAAAGAATTGAATTATAAATTTACTAAAATAAATGATGCAGACATGGTTATCCTTGTGCGCAAAATTGACGACCTTCAAAAGCGTCTGATGGTTTTATATATGGATTATTCGACCAAAAAAGAAATATGCAAAATGGCGCAGGAAAACCTTAAAAAACGAGAAGAAATTTGCAGAAAAATGCAGGATAAAAGCAGAGAACAAGTCCTTATTGCCGACTCCTACTACAGAAATGCCCAAAGCTTTGCAAGTAAAGCAAACAGCGAATATGCCGCCTCCCGGAGCATACTGGAACAACTTGTAGGCACAAAGGTTTTGGAGCAAATTGAAGAAAGAAACATTGCTTCACAAGACTAGCTTAATTTTGAAACCAATTCTTCTATTGAAGCAATTTCTGAGTTTATTTCGTCTATTCTGGCCTTAGTCTGCTCTACAACCTCTTTTGGAGCCGAGTTTACAAATTTCTCATTGTTAATACGCCCTGAAAGCGATTTTAACTCCGTTTCCAATTTCTCTGTTTTTTTCTTTTGGCGATTAACTTCTTCTTCCAGGTCAATAAGACCCTTGAGAGGTATAACTATTTTAGAGATGCCCACGACACAGCTTGCACTTTGTTCAAGAATTAAATCTTTCTCATCAACAAAGTCAATATTCTCAACTTTTGCAAGGCGTTTCAGATATTTCTCAACAACTTTAAACAAATCAATCTGACCTGCAATCTGGATATTAACTTTTGAAGATACAGGTATATTGAAGCTTGCACGGATGTTTCTCAAAGCCCTTATGGCTTCAAATACAATTTCCATTTTTTGGGCGTCCTCAAAAACAAGTTCTTCACGGAAAACAGGAAAATCAGACTTCATTATGAATTCAGCATCCTTTTCAACGGGCATAAGCTGCCATATATGCTCTGTTATATGCGGCATTATTGGGTGCAGCAGCCTTAAAGTTTTATCCAAAACATACGTAAGAACATTTTCGTTTTTCTCAATTTTGCTAAGCTCCAAATACCAGTCACAATAGGAATTCCAGAAAAAGTCATACAGAAGAGAAGCGACTTCGCCTATCCTGTATTCTTTCATATTCTCATTAACTTCTTTTGTGACTTTGTTGAGTTCACTAAGAATCCATTTATCAGCTAGAGACAGGTTATTCAGCTCTCCTGAAACCTCGCCTTCCAGATTCATAAGCACAAACCTTGAAGCATTCCAGATTTTATTGGCAAAATTTCTTCCATACTCAAAACGCTCATCCGAAAGCTTTATATCCTGACCTCCATACGTGCATAATGAAGTTAATGTAAAGCGAAGCCCGTCACATCCGTATTTGTCGATTATTTCAACAGGGTCAATCGTATTACCCTTTGACTTGGACATCTTTTGCCCGTGTTCGTCCCTAATAAGGCCATGGATATACACCGTTGAAAACGGAGGCTCGCCTGTAAACTCAAGTCCCATTGTAATCATTCTGGCTACCCAGAAGAAAATTATGTCAAAGCCCGTCACTAAAACCGATGTAGGATAAAACTTTTTAAAATCAGCCGAATCTGTATCAGGCCAGCCCATAGTCGAAAACGGCCATAAACCGCTTGAGAACCAAGTATCCAGTACATCTTTGTCCTGATAATAATTTTCAGGGTCAGGATTTTCCATAGCCACGACCATTTCACCGGTTTTTTTGTGATAGTACGCAGGAATCTGGTGACCCCACCATAGCTGCCTTGAAATACACCAGTCACGGATATTTTCCATCCACATCAGGTAATTTTTCTCCCAACGGTTCGGAACAAATTTAATAGAGCCATCCTTAACCTTTTCAATAGCAGGCTTAGCTAAAGGACCCATTTTAACAAACCACTGCTCGCTTAACAGGGGTTCAATTGTTGTGTCACAGCGCTGGCAGCAGCCTACACTATGGGCGTGGCCGCTCACCTTAATCAACACTTCATGGTCTTCGAGCATTTTCACCGTACGCTCTCTGGCTTCATATCTGTCTAACCCGTGAAGTGAGGGGTGAACTTCCTGACAGGCAATCATTTTGCCTTCTTCGTCAATGACCCATACGGGTTTTAGATTGTGACGCTTACCCACTTCAAAATCATTAGGGTCATGCGCGGGGGTAATTTTTAAAGCCCCTGTTCCAAAAGACTTGTCAACGTACTCATCTGCAATAATCGGAATTTCCCTGCCTACAAGCGGCATTACTACGGATTTTCCTATAAGGTCTTTATATTTATAATCTTCGGGATGAACTGCAACTGCTACGTCCCCGAACATTGTTTCGGGTCTTGTGGTAGCTATAACAACCGCACCCATTTCATCTTTAAGCGGATAAGATATCTCCCAGAGCTTCCCTTCTCTGTCTTCATACTGCGTTTCTATATCCGATATTGCGCTTTTGCATCGGGGGCACCAGTTTACTATATAGGCGCCTTTATATATAAGCCCTTTATTGTAAAGGTCTACAAAAACTCTTTTAACGGCTTTTGAGCAGCCTTCATCGAGCGTGAAGCGTTCGCGTGTTAAGTCAAAAGATGCACCCAAACGCTTAAACTGGTTTAATATCCTGCTTTTATGGTCATTTGCCCAATTCCAGGTTACTTTCAAGAACTCTTCCCGACCAAGCTCTTCACGACATTTACCCTCTTGAGCAAGCGCCCGCTCTACAACGTTCTGTGTCGCTATTCCCGCATGGTCGCATCCGGGCAGCCATAAAGCCTCATAGCCTGACATTCTGTGATATCTGGTTAAAATATCCTGCAGTGTTCCGTCAAGAGCATGGCCCATATGGAGAACGCCCGTAACGTTTGGAGGGGGAATTACAATTGAATAAGCGGGTTTTTGTGAATTTGCATCTGCAACAAAACACCTATTCTCTTCCCAAAACTTATATGTCTCCCGCTCTACATTTTGAGCGTCGTATACTGTAGCAAGATTTTTTGTATCTTCCATCTTTAAATGACCTCTGACTTAATTTACCTACAAGAGTAACTTATCATAAACATGGTCTATTGCCCAAATAAAACACAGTATTAGCCAACCATGGTTATTATTAAATGAACAAAATTTGAGTAAATTAGTAGTATGAGAAAATCGGCAATAATGTTGATATTTTTGTTTTTCCTAAATCCTTGCACGACAGCTAAGGAAGTGGATTTTTCGACAGATAATCCCCCTGCGAGTATATATAATTCAATTCCCGATAATCACCCGCAGCAAACATTTCGAACAACTTGTGATGATTGCCAGCTTGAAATAGATTTAGAAAACGAAATAAAAAGCCTTCTCGATATAATTCCAGTCCATGTCACTCTTGACGAGTGTCTTGATGTGGCGGTAGAAAATAACTTTAATCTTGCAAGTTCTGGTCACATATACAGGCAGAGAAAATATGAATACGGAGACTCGTTAAGCAATTTTTTACCCAATGCCGGCTTAAATTTTCAAATGCTTAAAAACGATGGCAGAGCTCTTGTAAGGGGTCGTCTTATAAGTGGCTTTCACGAGACTACTCTTACATTTAGCGGGAATATTTCCCATGACTTAACTCAAGGCGGAAGACAGATTTTTCTTGCGAAGTCGGCAAATCAATTGAAAAAGGCAAGTCATCATGATTTAAAATTTACAAAAGCTGAAGTATTATTAAATACGTCGCTAAATTATTACAAGGCGCTCCAAAGTAAACTGGAAATAGAAATATATATTAAAAACTACGGAGAAAGACTTGCCCAGCTAAAACTTGTGAAAGACCAAGAGGCTGCGGGTCTCGGTACGAAGTTTGATGTAATGAGGGCGGAAAACGAAAAGCTGGATGCGGAACAGAGTTTATTGGATGCCGCAAACAGATTCAGGCTAAACCAGGCCTCCCTTGCTAATGTTATGGGTGTTGATGTTAGCGTTCCCCTAACCCCCATAGAATCAGAAGTTGGACTTACAGAGCTTCTTGAGGCGGATTATGCCGTAGAAAAACTGTATGACCTCGCCCTCGATTACAGGGAGGATTTAAAATCTTTAAAAAGTGAAATTAAGTCCATGAAAAATATCAAAACTTCAATTTACACCGAATTTTTCCCAAATGCACAAATAAACTATCAATATGCTTATCAGGGGACAACAAAAACAGGCCTCGGTCCGCATGGAGTACTTACCGTGGATGCAAGTATACCCATAGGGAATAGACTGGGTTTCTCGACAGTGAACAGGGCGAAAGCACAACAGGAAATCATAAACTCTACTCAAAATATATTAAAACAAAGATTACAAGATATAAAAGAAGCTATTGTCGGCTCTTACTACAGTTCAAAAATATCCAAAGAAAAAGCAGGAATAGCCAAGAGACAAATACGTTATGCATCAGAGAGTGTAAGGCTTGCGGAGCTTAGGCAGCAAGCAGGTGAGGGTATACTAATTGACGTAATTCAGGCACAATCCATGAAAACTCAAACAAGGATTGCATATGTAGTGACGGTTATCGAATATAACATCAGTCAAATTCAACTTCTTTTTGACAGCGGCATAATATCTCTGGCAAATATATTAAAAAATTATAATCCTTAAAATGATTGCTGATCGCGCCTTCACTTGCAAAATTAACATAAATGTGAAGTTTTGTAACAGTATATACTTTTTATGAATTTCGTATATACAAAATGTTTTTATTAAAACATAAGTAGTAAAAAATAGAAGTAAAGGAGCCGCAAGATGGCAATTAATTTTGAAGGAAATTTTACAGCAGCCCAAAGAACTGAAATCGCAAGAATTATGGCCGAAAACGCCAATGCAGGTAATACTCCCGATACCAACTCTACAGTCAGCAACGTATCTTGGCTTGACGCTGACAGAGCAGTAATTACACAAGATGACGGCGACGTATTCGTTCTGCGTGATTTAAGATTCCTCGATAATCCTGATCCTAACGTAGAGGACGAAAAAAATCTTACTGCCAATACCGAAACTCCGGCAGTAACAGGTACTCTTGAACAGCAGCTTGCAGCATTGCAGCGTCGAAAAGCTGAAAACGAAGCAAGACTTACAGTTCTTCAAGAGCAAATAGCTGAGCTTCAAGAAAAAATAAACAAAGAAATCGATGAAGCTCTTGCTAAAGTTGAGGGTATAACTGAAGATGCAAAAGCAAGCGCTGCAGAAACTACTCAAAAATACTTAGATGAGTATGCTGCCGGTAAAATAACTTATGAAGAAATGCAGCAAAAAATAAAATCCGACCTCGGTAATCTTGAAGTTGAAACAGGCCTTGACATTTCGGGTGCTCTGTCCAATATGTTCAGTGCAAGCTCAAATATGGCTATATTAAAAGAACTTGTCGGACAAATGGGCCGCTTAATTGAAGAAAATAAACTGCTCGACACTCAAATTGCTGATTTGCAGGCACAAATAGAAGCAGCCAGAAAAGCAGCTGAAGCAGCGGCAGCAGCGGCTGCGGCCAGAAACACATCTTGTGACCCTATAGGCTTCACTGTCGGTGACATAACTTACGACTTCTTTATCGACAAAGATGGCGACGGTGCACTGTCAAACGAAAATGAATTCCTCGGCGCTACAAACCAATGGGCGGAAATGCAGGCACTTGATACTGATAATGACGGTAAAGTAAGCGCTCAAGAAATGATTGACGCAGGCGTTAAAGTTGTTGCCCGTGACTCTAAAACAGGCGAACAAAAAGTTATGGACATAGCCGACCTCAATATGGAAGACATCGACCTCTCTTCATACTCAGCTGCAAAAGCAGGCGATCAAGGCAACGGTGCAAACTTACTCGGTATCAACGGTGTAAACTTACTCGGTATCTTCAATATAACAGTTGACGGACAAACGGTTGAAGGCTACAACACACTTGATACCCTTGACTACCTTGACAAAAACTATGACTTCAGCGACAAAGAAAAAGGTATCGGACGCTTCGGCGAAGTAACTGCTACAACAGCGGCTGCAACATCACCAATAGGCTCTACAGCTGAGTTTGAAGCTCAATATGTTGCAATTCAAGAACAAGTTAAAGAACTTGAAGCAAAATTGAATAAGGCTTGGATAAGCATAGTCGGCGAAGGTACAACTGCCGATGTAGCAATAAGGGTAGCATCAGCAGAAGCCGACCTTGAAGGAGCCATCGAAAGATACAACAAAGTTGCTCAGGAAAGAATCGATGCAAGCGAAGAAATAGCAGCCCTCAGAGCAGCCGAAACAGAAGCAGCAGAAGCAGCTGAAGCTGAAGAAGCAGCGGCAGCGGTGACAGCGGCGGCAGCCACAGCTGAAACAGGAGCTGAAGATGAAGAAATCAAAGATGTACTTGAACTTGAAGTAGTCTAACCATAATAGTTATTAATAAATGCAATATAAAAAGCGGTAAGAAATTACCGCTTTTTTGTATGTATAAATTTCTTTGTAATAAAAGTTAACATAACCTAAAGCTTGGCATAACAAATACCGTTAATTAATTTGTTATATGGTATGGCAATAAAATTTGAGTGGCGGCGGCAAATATAAACTGCGCACAAGTATATGTTCATTGGAGTTTGCGCGCGAATAAATACGTTATTCAGAATCACGTTAGTTACAAATATATAAAACAAAGGAAAAAATGTATGTCTTTAAGTTTTGAAGGAAATTTCACACCTGATCAAAGGACTGAAATTGCAAGAATCATGGCTGCAAACGCAAACGCGGGCAATACTGTTGATACAGCCTCAACAAAAAGCTTTGTTACTTGGCTTGATGCTGACAGGGTAGTAATTACACAAGATGACGGAGACGTCTTTGTTCTTCGTAATATGCGCTTCCTTGATAACCCCGATCCCAGTATAGAGGACGAAAAAAACCTTGGCGGAGTTGAAACTCCGACTACAGAAACTCCAAAAGCAGAAAAACCCGTTACACTGCCCCCGGCGTCCGGTACTCTTGAGCAGCAGCTTGCAACAAGACAGCGCCAAAAGGCAGAAAATGAAGAAAGAATAAAAGTTCTCGAAGAACAGATAGCCAGGCTCCAGAAAGAAATTAACGAGGAAATCGATGCGGCGCTCAAAAAGGTCGAAGGCATAACTGATGAGCAGCGCCAAAAGGCTGCAAACATCGCAGATGAGTGGTTGTCTAAATACTCCAAAGGCGAAGTTACATATGAAGAGATGCAAGAAGGTATGAAGTCTGATTTGACTGCCGCAGAAGGCGAAGCAGGTGTCAGAATTTCCGGTGCACTTTTTGACTTGTTTAGCGCAAGCGGAAAAATGTCTACGCTTAAAGAGCTTGTCGGACAAATGGGCCGCTTAATTGAAGAAAATAAACTGATTGATGCTGAAATTAATCGTCTTCAAGACGAGATAGCGGCCGAAGCAGCCAGAAGAGCAGCGGCAGCAGCGGCTGCGGCCAGAAACACATCTTGTGACCCTATAGGCTTCACTGTCGGTGACATAACTTACGACTTCTTTATCGACAAAGATAACGACGGTGCACTGTCAAACGAAAATGAATTCCTCGGCGCTACAAACCAATGGGCAGAAATGCAGGCACTTGATACTGATAATGACGGTAAAGTAAGCGTTCAAGAAATGATTGACGCAGGCGTTAAAGTTGTTGCCCGTGACTCTAAAACAGGCGAACAAAAAGTTATGGACATAGCCGACCTCAATATGGAAGACATCGACCTTTCAACATACTCAACTGCAAAAGCAGGCGATCAAGGCAACGGTGTAAACTTACTCGGTAACTTCAATATAACTGTTGACGGCCAAACGGTTGAAGGCTACAACACACTTGATACCCTTGACTACCTTGACAAAAACTATGACTTCAGCGACAAAGAAAAAGGTATCGGACGCTTCGGCAATACTCCGCAGGCAGCAGGTGCAAGTGACGACGTAGAGCAAAGGTATGCTGAGATTCAAAAAGAAGTTGCGAAACTTGAAACAAAATTGAGTAATGCCTGGCTGACGGTATTTGGCAGAGAGCTTACTGCCAAAAATGCCCTGGAAGCCGGCAAGGCTCAAGCATATCTTGACGGCTCGGTTTTGAAGGTTCAAAAAGAAGCTGAAGAAGAAGCCCAAAGAAGAATCGATGCAAGCGAAGAAATAGCAGCCCTTAAAGAAGCCGAAGAAGAAGCGGCAAAAAAAGCCGAAGAAAGGGCAGCAGAAGAAGCCGAATAAAATAGAACAGCAGGACACAAAAAAGCGGTAATTTCTTACCGCTTTTTTGCTGCCATATTGTGCTGACTTTATTTTACATTTTTATCTTTTACATAAAAAGGCTAGGGCAACTGTTTAATTGAAATAAGCTCAACAACTCTCCCTAGCCAAGTAGCAAATACGGCATTACCCATGTAGACGTAAACAATTTTATTTTGTTCCCGCCGTGATATAATTTTTTTATGCTAAAAGATATAAAGTCTGAATTAAAAAGAATTTTTAAAAACAATTTTTTGTGGGAGAAAGAGGATTTATACCCATACGCCTACGACACTTCACCAAACAGCGGCGAGCTTATACTCCCGAGATATGTTGTTTTCCCCGTCTCTGCCTCTCAAGTGTCAGACCTTGTAAAACTCTGTTCCCAAAATGATATTTCCGTCATTGCCCGCGGTGCCGGAACTTGTCACTGCGGCGGCTGCAGGAGCAAAAAAGACAGTGTGGTTATCCACTTTTCTAAAATGGATAAGATATTGGAAATAGACAAAGAAAACCTTGTTGCAAAACTTCAACCAGGGGTGGTTGTGGGAGATTTTCAAAAAGAAGTCGAAAAATCAGGGCTTTTTTTCCCGCCTGACCCTTCGAACTTGGCAGTTTCAACCATAGGCGGTGCTGTAGCGCTTTGTGCAGGCGGCCCGCGTACTTTTAAGTACGGCAACACTAAAGATTACGTCATCAACCTCGAAGTTGTTATGGCAGACGGTTCCATACTCCACACTTCTCGTGACATCGCTAAATCAGTCACAGGCTACAACCTTACGCAGCTTTTTGTCGGCTCCGAAGGAACTCTGGGCATAATTACAGAGATTACGGTTAAACTTATCCCCATGCCCGAAAAAAGGCTCGTTACCCTTGCTTATTTTGACAGTGTCAAAGATGCGGCAGAAGGAGTGAATAAAATAATTTCTTCCCTCTTAACCCCAAGCACGCTGGACCTGTTGGACCAAAACACATTGAAAACAATTGAAAAATTTTACCCCTGCGGACTTCGTACAGAAAAAGCCGCAGCCCTGTTGATAGAAATTGACGGGTTCGCAGATTGCATTGAGGCCCAACAAATAAGGTTGAGAGCAGCACTCGGGGCGTCTGAAATTATTCAGGCTTCGTCAAAAGAAGAATGTGAAGCTATCTGGAAGGCCAGAAGGAGTGCATTTGCAAGTGTTGCCAAGCTTAAACCCAATGTCATCACAGAAGATGTCGTTGTCCCGAGGGCGAAAATCCCCGAACTGGTTGAGTATATCGATACCCTTTGCAAAAAATACAACATAACCGTCTGTATTATGGGCCACGCCGGAGATGGCAACATCCACCCGAACTTTGCGCTTGACCTGAACGATAAAAATGAAACGGAAAACTTTAAGATTGTAAAAGATAAACTTTTTGCCAAGGCGCTTAAACTGGGCGGGACGCTTTCTGGAGAACATGGAATAGGCTGCGAAAAGAAAAAGTACCTCAATAGTGCACTGGACAGCGCCGCATTGGCCTATATGGAAAAAATTAAAAAACTTTTTGACCCCGGAAATATTTTCAACCCGTATAAAATGTTTTAGTTGCAAGAGATAACGCTCTATCTTTCTTTAAAATCAAGTCAGTGATTATAAATTTTATGTTCATGTTATGTTTTGTGAATGAAGCATTATTTAAAATATTTCAAGGAACTGATAGTCCTTTCTTTACCTATTTTAGCAGGAAGTCTGGGCAATGTTCTTATAGGAACAGGTTCAGTAATTGTTGCAGGCAGGCACTCTACCGTAACCTTAGGTGCTATAAGTATTGCTACAGCTATCCTTATGACTATATTAATAGCCGCAATAGGCCTTATATCGAGCGTATCTCCGGTCATGTCCAACTTAAGAGGAGCGAGAAAACCTACAAAAAGTCTTTTTAAGGCTACACTCATTTTTTCCCTAACTCTTGCGTGTATATTTTTCATTATTGCAAGAATTATAATGTATACGGTTCCATATATAGGTCTTGCAAGCGAGCTTACGGTCCCCGTAATGCAGTATATGGACATAGCGAGCTACTCTATGTTCGGTGTATGCCTGTTCGTAGCGCTGAAAGAGTATTTACAGGCATATGAGATAGTTGTCTTTGCAAATACCATCTCTATAGCGGGCATCTTTGTTAATTTTTTCCTCTGTTGGATTTTGGTTTTCGGCTGGGGACCCATTCCGCCCATGGGAATCATTGGCCTTGCCATTGCTAACTGCGTAATAAGGATTCTGGAAGCTTTAATACTGCTTGCATACTGCCAGCCCTTTATGAAGGGCAGAAACAGAAGATACCACTTGTATATAAAGGAACTTATAAAAACGGGATACCCGATTTCTCTGGCTGTATTTTGCGAGTTTCTCGGATTTAACGCAACAGCCGTCATTATGGGCAAGTTCTCAACGGTTTATGCTGCTGCCCACAACGTTATTTTAACTATTACCGGTGCAACTTACATGCTTCCTTTTTCAATAGGTACCGCTCTGGCGGTTAAGGTGGGTTTTGCAAACGGCGAGAAAAATATAGTAGATATAAAAAAATATATAAAAACAGGTATGGTAATTATTTTGACCATTATGTTTCTTTCTATGTTTATATATTTGTTCTTTACAAAACAACTGATGGGAATATTTACAAAGGATGAGGCTGTTATTGCGGCGGGTGCTCCGGTAGCCGTTATAGTAATATGTTTTCTATTTTTTGACGGGCTTCAATGTGCCTGTTCGGGCGCACTCAGAGGTTTGAAGGAAACAAAAGCTATGATGTATGCTATGGTATTCTCTTTTGGCTGTATCGGCATGCCCATAGGCTGTGTTCTCGCATTTAAGTACAACATCGTACTTATGGGTTTTTGGTTCGGGCTGGCCGTAGCGCTCTTTTCGGCAAGTATACTTTCCACCTTGATTTTAGTAAGAAAGGTTAAAAAACTTGAGAAGAAATATGTTTTGCAGCAATGGCCCCTGTCGACCAGCAATTTTGAAGGTTAAATCCGCCGCAAAAGCCGTCAATATCAAGTATTTCTCCGATAAAATAAATATCGGGATTAATCTTCGAGCAGCAGTCTGCGCTGACCTCTTTTAATGATACTCCTCCTGCCTTTACGGTTTCTCCCTTGTTGTCTGTTCCCAAAACCCTTAGCTTAAGCGTTTTAAGGGCTGAAACCTCATCCTTTTTTATGTGACATGCCTGCACATCGGGATTTTTTGTAACCACCCTTGCGAGCGATTTTGGGACAAACTCTGATAAAACGTTAGAAAATGCTTTTTTCGGTTCACGCTTAATTGCGCGAAAAAGCTCATCAGGATTGACTAACGGGATTTCTATTTCGAACGGAAACTCCTTAAAAGCATTCAGGGAGGAGTATTTATACGTCCACGGGCCGCTTATGCCTTCGTGTGTAAAGAGTATCGCCCCTTCTTCGGTTTCCAAGACAACGCCGCTCGGGTATTTTTCCTCTGTAATATACCCGCAAAGCGCCGAAGCTAAAGGTGTAACCGTATGTCCATACGCCTTGGCAAGCTCGTAGCCGCCTTTTGAGCCGCAGGCAATAACTATTTTGTCATATCCCTCAAGCTCTTTTACGGATTTTATTTCCTTTTTGACAACTCTTACATTTTTGTACTCTTTAAGCTTCCTTAACATCTTGTCCGCCGTGTCTTTTGAGGAATTTGAGACGGGAAAGACCCTCCTGTCTTGCTGAATATAGGTTTCTATTCCCAGAGACTTAAAGTATTCAAGTGTTTCAACCGAAAAGTACTTGGAAAAAACAGAGTACAAAAACTTTTCACCTCTGGGATAATTTTTTGCAAATTCCTTAAAATCCGGCTCGTCATAAGTTAAATTGCACCGTCCTCCACCTGTCGGCAGAAGGGTTTTTAAGGGCTGATTCCTTTCAAACACTTCGATTACAACGTCTTTACAAGTATCGGCCAAGGTAAGAGCACAGTATATCCCGCTCGGCCCGCCCCCTACTATTGCTGCTTTCATTGTTCCTGCTGGCCAAACACAGTGCCGTACAAGTAAACATCCTCGGGGTCATCAAGCTCTTCATGCAGCTGTGAAACCGTTTTATTTATCACAGGATGGACAAAATCCTGTGCAATTTCCAACATGGGCACAAGGGCAAAAGCCCTTCTGTGCATACGACTGTGGGGAATAGTTAATAAATCATTCGAAAAAATCAAATCGTCATAAAAAAGAATATCTATGTCTATGGGTCTTCCCCCCCACCTCTCTTCATTCACTCTGTCCCTGCCAAGTGTAGCCTCGGTAGTCTGACAGACTCTTAAAAGCTCTATCGGTGAAAGCTTTGTCTCTATCTTGATAGCCGCATTCACAAACCAGTTCGTTTTAATACCGCCCCAAGGCTCGGTCTCGTAAAACGTTGAAGATGAAAGCAAGTTTAAACCACAATCATTTGTAAGCAAATTTACTGCTTGCTGAATATTGGAAAGTCTGTCGTCCATGTTTGAACCCAGGGACAGGTATGCAATAGGCATTTCCTCACTCCAAATTACTTACTTTTCTATTTAACATTTTATTATTCTTTTGCTATAATAGCAATAGAATTTATTATTTTGAGGAAGCCAAATGAACAAAAATCAGTCACCCGGAGTATATATAACGGTAGCGATAATTGCCATTCTTATTATTTTGACAGTTATAGCAGGGCCGACAACAGCAACGCCTGAAATTTCATACTCGGAATTTTTGACCAAAGTTGAAAAGAAAGAAATCAAGTCGGTCGATATAGCTAAAAATTCGCTGACAGCCATACCCTTTGACTCTGAAATGAAAGATGCCCCCAGACCGCAAGGCCTGTTGGGTTTGCCTGCAGATGAAGTGCAAAAACCAAAACTTCAATATAAGGTTCAAATACCTGATAATGACCCGAAACTGTACTCTACACTGGAAAACAATGGTGTCGAGGTCAGGATAAAAAGATCAGGTGAAGGAAGCATGCTTGGCACCATCGGCTCAATATTGATACCACTGTTCTTTATAGGTCTTATAATTCTTATATTAAGAGGCATTCAACAGGGTGGTTCGCAGGCAATGAGCTTTGGCAAAAGCAAGGCAAAGCTTATGCTTGACAATAAAGTCAAAATTACCTTTAAGGATGTTGCGGGTATTGACGAAGAAAAGCAGGAACTCGAAGAGATTGTAGACTTCCTTAAAAACGGCGAAAAGTACACTAAACTTGGCGCAAAAATACCAAAAGGCGTTCTCCTTGTCGGTGTTCCCGGTACAGGTAAAACCCTTATGGCCAAAGCTGTTGCAGGCGAAGCGGGCGTACCGTTTTTCTCTATTTCGGGCTCGGACTTTGTCGAGATGTTTGTCGGTGTCGGCGCTTCCCGTGTAAGAGACTTGTTTGACCAGGCAAAGAAGCATCAGCCTTGCATTATTTTCATAGATGAAATTGATGCAGTTGGCCGTCAGCGTGGCGCAGGTATGGGCGGCGGACACGATGAGAGGGAGCAGACCTTAAACCAGCTGCTTGTTGAAATGGATGGGTTTGATGAAAACGTAAACATAATTGTCCTTGCGGCTACAAACAGGCCTGACATTCTCGATAATGCCCTCTTGAGACCCGGGAGATTTGACAGGCAAATCATTATAAACAGACCTGATATTTTGGGCAGAGAGCAGATTTTAAATGTCCATGCAAAAAATAAACCTTTTGCCAAAGATGTCGACTTAAAAGTACTTGCCAAAAGAACACCGGGCTTTACGGGTGCTGATTTGCAGAACCTTTTAAACGAGGCCGCCCTTCTGTCGGCAAGATATAATAAATGCGAAATCAATATGGAACACCTGGAAGACGCTATAGACAAGGTTATGGCTGGTCCCGAGAAGAAATCCCGTATTATATCGGATGAGGAAAAAGAAAATACGGCATACCATGAAGTTGGCCATGCGCTTCTTGCTGTTATGCTTGATAATTGTGATCCTCTTCATAAGGTTTCGATTATCCCCCGCGGTATGGCATTGGGCATAACAACGACCCTTCCCGAAAAAGACCATCTGACGCTGAAAAAATCCCAGCTTCTTGACAGAATTACAATGATTCTTGGCGGTAGAGTAGCAGAAGAGCTTATATATGGCCCTGAAAACATTACAACTGGCGCTCAAAACGACCTTGAAAAAGTCAGTGCACTGGCACGTAAGATGGTTACGGTATACGGTATGTCCGAGCGAATGGGCAATCTTGCATACGGTAAAAGTCAGGAGCACGTGTTTATGGGACGTGATTTCGGTCACCAAAGAGACTTTTCGGAAGAAATTGCCGCAGATATAGACAAAGAAGTTAAAAAAATCGTCGATGAGCGCTATGAAATAGCCAAAACAATGCTCAAAGAAAATGAAGACATTTTGAGGAAAATTTCAAAAGAACTTCTTGAGCGTGAAACGCTTGACGAGAGTGAATTTGTCGAAATCATGAACAACATAAGGGAAAACCGCCTTGGCTGAAATTTCCCCGAAAGTTACTTTTGCGCTTGAATTTCCTGTAAAAATCAGCGAAAACTATCCTGATGTCTTGAAAGAATACTGGGGCGAGGATATTATTTGCGACCCTGTGCTATTTTTTTCCAAGGTTCAATCTGAAGCGAAAAAAGTAAGTGCGGATTTTGTCAGCGTGTATTTTAACATTGAAAATGAGGAAGAAATCGCACACTGCAAAGAAGTGCTCTCCAAAATTCAAGATATCGCCGCTGTTCCCCTGATTGTCAAAGGAACAGGACAAAAGTCTCTTGACGCTCTTCTTGTACCCGAACTTATTTCTGTTTTAAAAAAACCTTCGGTAATTGCCTTTGCCCAGGATTTGAACTATAAGCCCATTATTAATGCAGGCTTAAAGGGCTCGCATACTTTTGTTTTGCGCACCCCTATAGATATAAATTTAACAAAAGAGCTGAATATTCTTTCAACTGACTTGGGTTTAAGCAAAGAAAAGATTTTGATTGACCCGGATATGGGTTGTGTAGGCTACGGTCTTGACTACGGCTACAGTATTATCGAGCGCATAAAGCTTGCCAGAGAGGCGGGAGACAGGATGTTGGATATGCCGATAATCGTATTCAGCGGCGAAGAGAGTTTTAAGGCAAAAGAGGCAAAGAGTAAAGACTTTGCTCCATCTTGGGGCGAGCTTGAAACAAGGAGTGTTGCATGGGAAATCGCCACAACCACTTCGTTGATTTGTGCGGGCGCAAACGCGGTTGTGGTATGGCATCCAAAAACAATTGAGACCTTAAAACCCCTCGTGGAGGGCACTAAATGTTAAAGGTAATGGATATCTTCAAGTATCTTCCGGCCGCAGCAAAAAAAGAAGACGCAAACTGCAAAAAATGCGGCGCTTCGACCTGTATGATGTTTGCTATGAAAGTTTCAAAAAAGGAAGCCGATATTTCAAAATGCCCCAAGGCGCCCCAAGAGTTGATTGACAAAATTAATGAGGCCGGCAGAGTTCAACAGGAAACAGTGATGTTGGACGGTTTAAAAATAGGCGGTGAAACGGTTATGTACCGCCACGAAAAAACTTTCATAAACCCCTGTCCGTTTTTTATCAAGTTAGATAAGTCTGATGATAAGCTCGATGACAGATTGGATGAAATCGCAGGCTTTAAAATTGAAATTATAGGCAATGAGTACAAAGTTGACGGGGTTTATATGGAAAACCCTACAGAGCAAGACAAGCAAAAAATTAAAGAAGCGGGCCTTATTCTCCTTTCAGACCTATCTGATTTTAAGGAAGTTAAAGAGACTTGTTTGCCTGATATGGTCAGGGAACTTACTTATATCAGAGAAAAGGCAGTAATTGAACGCGATGAAGCATACAGTAAGCCTGTATTCGTTCATTTTAAAGAAAATGACCCTTTGTCTCTTTGCGCGAAGGTAAGTGCCGCTGTTTGCAAGTATGTTTCGATGATTATTTTTGACACTTTTGACAAGGCGGTGCTTACTACGCTGATAACTCTGCGTTTAAACATCTATACCGACCCCCAAAAGCCTCTTCAGGTCGAGTCTAAGGTTTATGAAATAAACAATCCCGACGAAGATGCATACGTCTTTTTAACTACAAACTTTGCGCTGAGTTACTTTGCGGTTGCAAATGAATTGTCCTCGTTGAAAAATGGCTCATATTTGGTTATAACGCCCTCGGAAGGTATGAGTGTACTGACCGCCTGGTCGGCTGAAAAAATTACGGCAGAAATAGCTTCTAAAATAGTTAATGCAAATGATATCCTTGAAAAGGTCAAAGTTAAAAGACTAATAATACCGGGTCTTTTGGCGGATTTACAGGAAGAACTTCAAGAAGCGCTTCCGGAGTGGGAAATTGTGCCGGGAACAATAGAGGCTTACAGAATTCCCGAATTTTTAAAAAAACTTGAATCCGGAGCTAAGATTTAACGAGGGTTTTAAATTCCTTTTTTACTCTTTCATACAGGGCATTCAGGTTATTCTCGACCTCTTGCCTGTAAGCTTCAATTTCCTCATCAGTCGCATCTTCTTTAACGTGTATGGGGTCTCCGTATAGCGCAACCATTTGTATTCCGCAAATGGGAAAGCGAAACTCGTCCCACGTATTGAACTTTAAAAAGCCTTTTGAGGGGCTGTACCATGTCATAGGGACAATAGGTACCCCCGAAAGTCTGGCTATTTCTATAATACCCTTTTTTACAATTCTCTTGGGTCCTTTTGGCCCGTCGATAGTAATCATACCGTTGCTGCCTTCTTTGAGTTTATCAAGAAGCTCCAACGTAGCAGGTGCTCCGCCCCTTGTCTTTGAGCCCCTTACGGTATGATATCCCAAGCTTTCCGCAGCTGTTGCTATAATGTCGCCGTCGCGCGATCTGGAAATCATAGCATAAAGCCTTTCTTTATTTTCAAGCGCGTATGTGCCGCACTGATGCGCGTGCCAAATGGCAAACAGGGACTGGCATTTGGGGTAGTTAACATTTTTACAGTAGTAAAAATGCTTTTTGAAATTAAAGTAAACTTTTACTATATGCGAAACTATTTTATAAGTCGTGTCTTTTGGAATCTTTATGGAGTTTGCTATTTTTTTGAATGACGGCATTGTTTATATTTTCCCTCTCAAATCACTGGCTAACTTATGTGCGGACAATCCCTCAGCGGCAGCTAAGGGGGACGCTATACAGGACAGCTCTTGTGCATAAGCCTTGTCTATATTCTGGTAAGTTTGAATTTTAATGAAATCAAAAACGCTCAAGCCGCCCGTGTACCTTGCAGCTTGGTTTGTCGGGAGGACATGGTTTGTTCCGCTGCAATAGTCGCCGAAAACTTCGGCGCAATTTTCACCTATGAAGAGTGAGCCGTAGTTTGTAAACTTGTCAGAAAATTTTTCTGCACTGTCGAACATTAACTCTAAATGCTCCGGGGCGCGCTTATTTGAAATTTGTACCGCTTCATCAATGCTTTCGACAACAACAGCTATGGATTTTTCAAATGCTTTTGAAGCTATTTCTTTGGTATCAAGATTCTCAAGTTGCCGCAGGGCCGAATCCTGCACTTTTTTGGCAAACTCTTCACTAAAGCATAGGAGATAACCGCGCGCGTCAAGGTCATGTTCGCATTGCGCCAAGATATCCGCACTGACAAGCTCGGGATTAGCGTTGTCATCTGCAACAACGAGCACTTCGGAGGGGCCTGCGAGAAAGTCAATTGAGCACTGCCCGTAAACATATTTTTTGGCGTACGTTACATACTTGTTTCCGGGGCCTACAATTTTATCCACAGGTTTGATGGTTTGCGTACCAAAAGCAAAGGCGCTTACAGCTTGCGCTCCTCCCAGCCTGTATATTTTGTCAACTCCGCTTAATGACGCGGCAACAATTGTCTGCGGCTCTATTCTGGGCGAAGTCAGATAAATATTTTTAACGCCTGCGGCCTTGGCAGGTACCGCTGTCATTACAGCAGAGCTTGGTAGGGGGTAATTTCCGCCCGGCACATAGCATAAAACGTTTTCAAGGGGTATAATTTTATGGCCAAGGGTAGAATTGCATTTTTCAAACTTAAGTTCCCTGATGCACTCAAGCTGCTTTTTGGCAAAGGATTTTACATTTTTGACTACTTGTTCTATGACCATTATTGTGTCGTCACCGACCTCTTCAAAGGCCGAGTTAATCTCTTCTTCCGTAACCAAAAAATCCTCGGCAGAGTTGAATTTTCCGTCTCCGAATTTTTCACAATAAGAAAGAAGTGCCGAATCACCACTATTTTTCACATCTAATATTATTTTTTCGGTATCTTTAAGGTCCTCAAACTCAATTTTTCCAAAAAATTCTTTTTGAGCCTCATTGTCAAAGTCTTTAAAATTTATGATTTTCATTTATTTTGTCCTTGAGGAAAGATTGTTAATAATATCGCGCGGAGTAACGTTGTTTTTTGTCATAAAGACCATTAAGTGGTAAATTAAATCGGCACTTTCCCACTCCAGGCCGTCGCCGCATTCAAAATTTACCGTTTCAAAAGCCTCTTCCATAATTTTGCGCTTCAGATAAAAATCATTTGAAAAAAGCTTTGTTGTGTAGGATTTTTCGGGCATTTTTTCTTTTCTGTCCAAAATCACTTCGTACAATTCCTGCAAGGTAAAGTCTCTGTCCTCAAAGCAGGAATACCTTTCAAGGTGGCAAGCGTTACCTTTTTGTTTAACCGTGAAAAGAATGGTGTCTCCGTCGCAGTCAAACCTTGCCCCTGTTAACTCTTGCGTGTTACCCGAAGTTTCGCCCTTTGTCCACAATTCATTCCTTGAGCGGCTAAAGTACGTTGCCTTTCCGGTTTCCAGAGATTTTTTAAGAGAATCTTCATTAGAATAGGCGAGCATTAAGACTTGTTTTGTATCTTCATCTTGCACGACAGTAGGCACGACCCCGCCGCCTTTTTGAAAATTAACGCAAGCGCAAAAAGCATCTTCAAGCTTTATGGCGCCGGTGTATATTGACATTCCCAACTGACAGGAGATGTCCATTTTTTCGAGTTCAACTATTTCCTCTATTGTAGATATGCCCCCTGCGGCCACTATAGGGTTTTTTGTTATTTCTTTTATCTTTTTAAATGCGTCGAGACTTGTACCCTGCATCATGCCTTCTTTTTCAACGATTGTATAAAGAAAGCCGCAGCAATAGTTTTGGAAGCGCCAAACAAAACTTTCCGTTGAGTGGTCTGTTTCTTTCTGCCAACCCTCTGTAGTAATTTTTCCCTCGCGCGAATCAATAGCGACCATTACTTTGTCTTTGGGCAGTTTTGACAAAAATTCTTCACTTGCAGCAGTTCCTATAATTATTTTTTTTGCGCCGTAGGAAAGAATTCTTTTGGCTTTTTCTATGTCTCTGATACCGCCGCCTACACGGCATTTTGCTATTTTGCAAATTTGAGCTATTAGTTTTTCGTTGTCTCCCCTTCCCAATGCGCTGTCTAAGTCTATGACGGCAACTTCCCCGAAGCGGGCATAGTATTTAGCAAGCTCGAGAACGTTTTCGCGCTCTAAAACCTTTTCTTTTCCTTGTTTCAGTTGGACTGCTTTTCCGTTCATTAAATCTATACTGGGTATAATCATTTTTTTGCTCCTAAGATAGTATCAAATATAGACCAGTCAAAGGCCATATTCAAGCCTTGCGGTCTAAAAGCCTTCATACCCTCATTTCTGAATTCCTGAATTGTCGGGTAAAAATCAACATTGTCATCTGCGCTCAAATAATCAATACCTATGTTTTTGGCCAGAGATTCGACTTTTTTATCATACGAGACAGGAAGAGTTTTTATGCCGTAATGAAGGCCCAAAAGGCACGCGTGAAAGCGCATTGCAATTAAGTATTCAAGCTTTGAAAAGTCTTCTACAAGCTCATCTATAGAAGCTCTTGCTATTACTTCGCAGTCAATACCGGGTGATGCTTTCTTGAGAATTGATTGAAACTCATAACAAACAGGGGCATCCTGATTGTTTTGAAATGAGAATATTTGTACTTTCCTGTCATCAAAATACAGTCCCACACCTCTTGCAAGCCTTTCCATGAAATATTTGTCCATATGCTCGTACGGGCGCAGCTGAATGCCAACGTACCCCTGAGGCTTGTATTCGGGTAATTTTATCCCCCATACAGGGTCGCATACAAGCGTAGAGTTAATTTTCCATTTTTTTAATATAAACTGGCTTTCCGTATCCCTTACGGTAACTATTTTTGCAGCCTTAATAGCTATTTTTGTCAAAAACTCGGAGAAACCTCCCTTTATAGGGCCTATTCCCTGCGCAAAAATTACCACCTTTTTTCCCGTTAAAAGTGCAAGAAAAATTATTGCGAGGTAATAAAAAAGACTTAAGCTGCTCGTTGTATTTTGAAGCAGGCTTCCGCCGCCCGAGAAAAGAATGTCACAGTCGAGAATGCCCTTTAGGATGTCTAAAGGGTTGTTGTATTTAAGACTTTTTACACCGTACATCCTTGTTGTTTCTTGCGGATTTGAACTAAAAGCCGTTACATCCGCGTCTTTGGACTTTAAATATGAAGACAGTGCAGCAAAAACAGCTTCGTCACCGAAGTTTGAAAAACCTATGTAACCTGAAACTAAAACATGCTTTTTCCTAACCATAAAGACTCCTGTATATATCTTCAACCGTTTGTTTGTCCGGAATGGAGCGAATTGCGCCAATATTTTGCATTTGTATGCCTGCGACAATATTTGCGTAACGGGCAGCTATAAGGTTATTCATTCCTTTAAGGTGATAACTTAAAAACGCGCCGTTAAAAACAGCATCGGAACCTGTGGAGTCTATTAGAGCAGCTTCTTGTTCAAAGGGAATTTCAAGAATATCACCGTTTGTACAAGTATAGGTCGGCATAAGGTTTTCCCTTATCACGGTTGTATCAATTGCCAAGTCTGAAGTAATTCCAAATACTTTGTCCGGACTGTCTTGTTCAAAAATAGCCGTAGCATCATCTTTGAGATTCAAAAGCAATATGTCAACATAGTCTGAAATCTCATAAAAAGCTTCGCGCGCCTCCTCGGGGGACCATACTTTGTTAGAAAAGTTCGGACTGTATGCAACTTTTATGCCGTTTTCCTTGGCAAACGAAAACACTTCCCGAACAGCTTCGTTGCAAGAAATAGAAAGCGATTGGACAAAGCCTGTGGCATAGACCATCTTACTTCTTTTTATAAAATCAAAATTGATATCTTCTATACCAAGCATTGTTGCGGCAGTTTTCTTGCGGTAGAAAATCATTTCAGCTTTATTCGAACCGCGGCCGACAAAGTAAATACCGTTCTGTCCCGAAGCAAGCTTAACTTGAGAAGTATCCAGACCTTCGAGCTGCCAGGCATCAAGAAGATATTCCCCGAAGCAATCATTGGCGACTTTTGCAATATAGGCAACTGTTGACCCTGAGCGCAATGCGGTTACGCCCGCTGAAAGCGTGTCACCGCCGTAGTATTTGTTAAAATTTTCCGCGCAGATTAAAGACTCGTCTGATGAAAGTTCGACAAGTCCTTCACCTATGGTTATTATGTCAATATCTGCTTCCATATCCACCTACTTTAAGGCTGTTGCATTAGTATTTTGTACCATAGACAAATGAGGCGGTCAAATTGTTAATCGTAAGCCAAGTATAATATTTTATGATATAACGACTTTATTATCGGACTTCCCAGGGAAGACAAACAGAGCGCTAAAGAAACATTAATGTCCAAAGGCAAATAGGACGGTTGCCATAAGAAGCATACCGAGTACAACTCCTGTTATTGAGTAGTGGCCTGTGTCGTACTCTCTCGACAAGGGTAAAAGAGTGTCAAAAGAAATGTATGTCATAATTCCCGCTATTATGCCAAACATAATACCTAATGAGGCTTCACCCAGAATGGAGCTTATCAAAATAAAGCCTAAAATACCGCCCAAAGGTTCAGCCATACCTGAAAGGAATGTGTAAAGCAGTGATTTTCCCTTGCTTCCCGTAGACTGGTATACAGGAAGTGCTATAGCTATTCCCTCGGGGATATTGTGTATTGCGATTGCAATTACTACGGTTATACCCAGTGTAATATCGGTTGAGGCTGCAAAAAATGTAGCGAGACCTTCGGGGAGGTTATGTATTGCAACAGTAATTGCGGTCAAAAGACTTGCTTTCCTTAACCTGCTTAGGTCATGGGGATTTTTAATAAAGCTCGCATACTTATGTTTTGGATTGTCCTTCCATAAACAGCCCTTGCCGCCTTCAGAAATACTGTGCTTATGGACGTGTCCGTCTGCTGCACTCTCCGTTGAAGCGGGGTTGTCTATAATTTTGCCGCTTTTTTCATTCTGGAAGGGATGTCCTTCTATATGGTCGGGAATAAAATAGTCTATAAGGACTGCAATCAGTATGCCCCCTGCAAATGCAATAAGCGCATACCAGGAATTGTGTTCACCAAAATACTTTATGACAAGTTCTCTTGACTCGGGCAGGAATTCAAAAAGCGAAATAAGAACCATTACGCCGGCGGAAAAACCCAAGCCCAACGAAAGAATTCTAATACTGTCTTTTCGTATGAAAAACGTTACAAGGCCTCCTAAAACTGTTGAAAGACCTGCAATTGTCGATAAAGCCAGAGGTAATAAATACTGTTCCATTACCCAATGTTAGCATAAACTAACAATGATGCAACTTTTTTCCTAAAACTTTCGTCTGATATATCAAGAGGAGAGTTAGAGTTAAGGGTTAAGACGAATGGATGGATTAAACAACTATATTTACGAGGTGCAAAGGGGTACAAAGCCTATGGCGCTTGTCACTTTAGTGGAAAGCAAATTGGAAACGGCAATTAAAAAAATAGAAAAAAGCGGACTGTCTTATGCCGTACAAGAGCTTGAAGGCAAGGTTAATATCTTTTTTGGTCATTCCCCATGTGTCGAGACAGTAAGGGGATTTTTACACAAAAAGCTTCACGAGTTGAGCGCAGAGGAAGATTTTATTTTGGGAACAATGTTGGGCTATTGCCGAATAGCACAATGTGAACGCTACTTAGGCAGAACAAAACCGATAAAAAAATTAGCATAAAAGGGAATTATTTAAGAAGAGCGTCTGTTTAAAATAAACTAGTACACATATAAGGAGATGCTCATGAACGTAACTATTATGGATGGCTGCACGGCTTGTGGTGCCTGCGAAGCTATAAACGGTGATGTTTTTTATGTTGATACGATTGCTCATGTTAACCAGGATGCCGTTGATAGAAATGAGCAAGACTGTATTGACGCAGCATTAATTTGTCCTGTGAACGCTATATGGATTGATGATCTGTAAAAAGCGGATACATATAATAAGTTTCAAAATTGATAGGAACAGAACGCCGAAACCAAGAGTTTTGGCGTTTTCTTTGAATGAATAATTACACCCTTGTAAAGGTTGACACATGCGTTAAAATAATCCTAGAATAAAAAACAGGAGGAGAGGAATTATGTTTAAAAAATTTCTATTGTTAATCAGTCTTTTAACTTTTGGTATCACCTTTACAAGCGTACCGTCATTTGCGGATGAGTATGTTTTTGACAGCGGCGAGCAGGCTATAGAGCTCACGCCAACATCAGTATCTTCGTATACTGCCACGGGAAGTGCTGAACTATCGGAAGGCGTAGACGGCAGCATTCAAAAATCAAATTTTAGAAATGCCATCGACAGTCTTGAGGCTGCTGAAGTCGAAATCCGTGAGGAATACGCGGTATTCTACAGACAATATACGGAGGCAAAAGAAAGACTTGATATTGCTAATGCCGAGTGTAAGGCTATAAAGAAAAATTTGCAAGAAGTAAACAGAAAACTTAAAACTGTTGAAAAAACCAAAAAAGCAATATTTAGCAACTTACCGCGCTAACGGGGTTAAACAAGCTTTCAAAATCATTTGAAAGTAATATTTGTCCCTTAAGGTTCATAATTTTTTCGAACTCATCTGTAAGCTTTTCACACTCAGCGCTTTGGATGAGTTCTTCAAATGCAACAGGCTTAAGATATGCTATTCTATTTTTCTCAATCAGTCTTATACATCCTGTTTTTTCAAATAAATCAATCGCCATGGCAACAAAGTTTTCACTTAGGGACAGCTCTTGAACTGCTTTAGGTAAGTCAAGTACGCCCTCTTTTTTGTTGGCAACAAATTTAAGCATTCCGGAAAGTTTTTTTATGTAGTATTCAAAATCGTCATTGAAAGCTTCGGGCATAAGGTGAACTTTATTTGCATCGCTTTTTATAAGAATGTAGTCCAACTCTTCCTTTGTTGGCGGGTAGTCGAAAAACATAAGCGCATCGCACTTTTCCTCAAGTCCGATTCTTTCAAAGATTGAAGGAAACGGCTTTAGGGCTTCTATTGTTACGGATTTCAAGGCTATTACGCGAAGATTTATTTTCGGGTCGGATAGATATCCGTTTATTTGGGGCAAAATATCCGTCTTATGCCTGTGGTCGTAGAACTTAATACGGGAAGATTCAGTCTTATTCACGGTTTCGTTTGCGAGGTGCTCTGAAGCAATATCACAGGTGACAAGCTGTATGGTTTCCATACCGTTAAAAGCATTTAATCTTGGAGAAAAGGCAATATCCAGCATCGTCCCTTTCGGGATATCAAAGGAGCTTTTTCCCCACCAAACGCATGTGAGTTCCCTGCCGTCTTTTTGACATATGTATTTAAGGTGGGAATTTTCTTTTCCTATAAAGTTATATGAAGCGAGAACAGCATCTCTGATACAAAAAATCGGAGAAGAGTTCATTTGGCCGAAAGGTTCGAGCTTTGCAAGGGTTTCCAAAAGACCTTTATTAAGGTCATTAGCGTTAATTTCCGCGTCAATTTCAAGTAAATTGCCTGTTTTACTTTCCGGTAACTCGTTAAAAGTACTTAGTATAGCACTTTTAACCTCGTCAAAAGGATGTGCCTTTATATCAAATGAAAAACCACCTGCTAACGTATGTCCGCCGTAGCCCGCAAAAAGAGTTTCATTTTCTTTTAAAATTTCATAAATATTGTACCCGTTTACTCCGCGCACACTCACACGGCCCGTCCCTTCAGCGTCGGTTGTTCCGAGAAAAACAGGTTTGTTATAAGTTTCGACAAGCCTTGAGGCTACAATACCTATAATACCTATGTGCCAGTCGGGATTAAAGAGTACAATTGCTTTTTCTTTTGTGATTTCTTTTGTTGTCATTAAAAGTGCACTATTAAATATTTCGTCGCACAAACTCTGCCTTATTTTATTGTTATTGTTTAAATGCTCTATACTTATGCTTATCTTACCCGTATTATCCGAAGTCAGGAGATTAAAAGCCTCGTCCGCTTTAGAAAGTCTTCCGACAGCGTTTATTCTGGGTGACAATACAAACGCGATGTCTGTGCTTGAAATGTTTTCTCCTCTGGAACAGCTTTTGAAAAGCTCACTCACTCCTTTAAGGGCACCGTCGTTTATACACTTTAACCCCTTTGTAACAATTGTTCGGTTTTCACCTAAAAGCGGGACAACGTCCGAAATGGTTCCTATAGTTGCCAGAGCAAGAAGCTCATTTTTTAGTTCATTATTTTTAATTTTAAATTCTTTTAAAAGCGAAGTTGCAAACTTGTGCGCTACGCCTGCGCCTGCAAGGTCAGATAAGGACTTAATTTCAGCCACACTCAAATCTTGTTTTAGTGAGTTTTCTGCTCTTGGATTTAAAATGGCGTATGCTTCAGGCAAGTCTTCAGGGGCTTTATGGTGGTCGGTTATTATTGTATCCACCCCCAGACCCTTAAGTAAAGAGACTTCTTTAGTATTGGAAACGCCGCAATCAACCGTAATAACTACTTTGACCTTTTGCTTGCTGACAAGATTCATTAATACTTTACTGTTTAATCCGTGACCATGCGCTTCTCTCTCAGGTATGAAGTGCGAAAAGTTTGCCCCTATGGCGGTAAATGTTTTAAACAACAGCGCAGTTGATGTTACGCCGTCAGCATCGAAGTCCCCCCATATCAAAATATGTTCAGACCCCTTCACGGCTTTTTTTATGCGCTCAACTGCTTTATCTATATCTGTAAAAACATTTGCTTCTGAAATCTTTCCCTCAAGCGGGTTTAAAAATACTTTTGCCTGCTCTGCCGTAGATATTCCCCTGCTTGTTAAAAGTTTTGCGAGTAATTCATCTCCCGTAAAATCTATTAAATTTTTAGAAGGGCACACCTCTTGGATGTGCCACTTATCATTTTTTACCATTTATAATTTGTTTTCTCATCTAATTTCTGCGTGTAATGATGGCAAGAAGTCTCAGCATCTCAATGTAAAGCCAAATAAGAGTTACAAGAAGAGCAAAAGCGCCGTACCATTCAAAATATTTCGGTGCAAGCTGTTGTGCGCCTTTTTCTATAAAGTCGAAATCAAGTATAAAGTTTAATGCCGCTATTACAATAATAACAAGGCTGACAATTATACCGATTGTACCCATAAAGAACGGACTCATAAAAGTGGCACCGAAGAACGATGCACCTATTGCCACAACATAGAATATAAGAACCGAAAGCGTAGCGGTCATTATAACTTTTCTGAAAGTCGTTGTGGCCTTGATAATTCCGAATTTATAAAGCAACAGCATTGCAAACATGGTTGCAAAAGTCAGGCCTACTGCATTGATAACAATACCGCTAAACTGTGTCTCATACATGGCTGAAAGTGTACCTATAGCAAGACCTTCGCAAACAGCGTAAGCAATACTTAAAATCCTTGCCTGCTGGGGTTTAAAGCGCATAACTATAGCAAGAATGAGGCCCGCAATAAGTCCGCCCCAAAAAAGTATCATGGCTTTATCCATAAAGCCTGTAAATACTAACTGCCAGGTGTAAATCGAAACAAATGCCACAATACCAAGTAAAAGAAAGGCTTTATTTGTAGCGCCTGCAATTGTCATTGGTTCGGCAGTCATTTCATAATTTTGGTAGACATTGTCTTGTGTCATTGGATTAGATGTCATTTTTTTCCTCCTGTATCCATCGGTCAAGTAGATTATACACCAATTTCATAGTAAAATAAAGGCATGTTGAAAATAGCAATAACCGGAAATATTGCTTGCGGAAAGAGCGAAGTAGAGGAGTTTTTAGGTAAACAGGGTTTTAGTGTTCTTGATACCGACAAGGCTGCGCATGCTTTATCGGAGAGCAATATTGAGATAAGAAAGAAAATATACGAAAAATTTAAAACAAATGACAGAACTGAAATCGGCAAAATAGTTTTTTCTAACCCCAAACTTAAACAAGAGCTTGAAGACATACTGCACCCTCCTATAAAAAAAAGAATCGAGGATTTTTTTGATTCCAAAAAGTTCGAAAAAGCTGTATTTGTAAGTGTACCGCTTCTTTATGAAGCAGGTTGGGAGAGTATGTTTGATAAAGTCATTCTCGTTGCCGCTTCAGACGATATCAGGCTTTCGAGATTGATGAAGAGAAATAATTTCAGCCGCAAGCATGCACTAAAGCGTATAAGTTCTCAAGTGCCGCAGAGTGAGAAACTCGCAAAAGCAGACTTTGTTATAAACAACGAAGATAACTTGGAGCACTTGGGTGCAGAAGTTAATAAAGTTATAGAATCATTAGGACTTCACGAATAAGCGTACAGGCAGTTGCGGTAGATTTTTTAGAAATGTCATAATCGGGCGCTAACTCGACAATATCGGCACCTATTATATTGTATTCCTTTAGTGCGGCTATCCAGCTCATAAGCTCTTTGTATGTTATTCCTCCTGCTTCGGGTGTTCCTACGCCCGACATAAGCGAAGGGTCGAGGACATCCAGGTCTATAGTTAAAAATACATTTTTATCCTTCAGCCGTGAAAGTTCACCGGGTTCGTAAATGAGTGTATTGTGTTCTTGCATCAGTTTCCACTCGTCTCGCTCTCCCGAGCGAATACCTGCCTGCACAATATTTTCAAAACCTATTAAATCTGCTATTTGTCTGACAACGCCTGAATGCGTCAGGGTTTCGCCCAAATAGTCTTTTCTTAAATCCGTATGGGCATCAAGGTGAACGAGTGCAATATTGTTGTAGTGGGGCAGTATTGCCTTAATTTCGGGTAGCGTAACAAGGTGTTCACCGCCTATACCTAAGACCTTTTTAGCGCTCATATATATATCGTTTACATTTTTTTCTATAATCTCTAAAACTTTTTTAGTATTTCCGAAGGGAAATTCCAAATCACCTGCATCATAAAAGCATACATCATCAAGGTTTTTATCAAATGTTGGAGAATAAACTTCTATGCCCACACTTTCACTTCTTATTGCCTGCGGGGCAAACCTTGTACCCGAGCGGTTTGTACAGGTACCGTCATAAGGCATCCCAAGCATTACAATATCTGCCTCATTAAAATTTTCGGTTGAACCTATAAAGTTTTTATCCAGAAATGGGCCGCTAAGCATATCCGTATCCTTTTTTGTTTATTGGAAACAGTATACCACAAAGCTTTTAGGGTCTAATGTAAACTTTTGTAACATAGAAATATGTACTCGGGCAATAAAATCAGCAAAAAAAACTTTATTAAGATAAGAGGAATTTAATAATTAAAGAGAGAGGTCTATTATGGGCTACGATGTGGCACTTAGTTTAAATCAACAGGCTGAATTGAACGGCCGTATGACAGGTATGTATACAGATCCTGCTTTCGGTACATCCGCGGCAGCTGCAAACGTGTTGGATGACTTCGGTTATTCTATTTTCGACAGTTCGGGCTTTGGCAGCAATATTATCGATAGAACTCAGAACAACTACGATAAGATGATAGCCGACAATTACGATATGTACATTAAGCGTAGTGATGTTTCTCAAAATGCCAATGCTATCTACAACACAAATGCATTCGGCGACATGTTTGACAATACGGAAGAATCATACAGCACAAATTCATCAAACAACTCAAACTCTACAACAAATAATTCAAACAGTTACCAAAATGGTGATGTTATAACTGTTGACGGCAAAGACTATAAGATTGTTAACGGTAAAATGGTATCGGTTGAGAAATACGAAAAAGTTGCAGCCCTTACTGACCCTGACAATATCGAGGCGCAAAGAAAATACAAAGAAATAACACAACTAATACACGAAATTGCATATGATACTGAAAACGGCACAACAGCTGAAAACGTAGGCAAGGGCATTGGCGGTGTTGCAGTCGGTGCAGGCGGTGTTGCAGCAGGAGTTGCAATAGGAGCTGCAGTAGGTTCCGCTGTTCCTATTGTAGGAACTATTATCGGCGGCTTAGTCGGCGGTGCTATAGGATTCTTTGCCGGTAAAGCTGCAGGCGGTGCAATAGGATCAGCGGTTGATAAAGCCAATGGAAATGACCCTGATTCAAAAGCGGCAAAACTTCAGGAAATGATTGGCGGACTTAAAGAAGAAGAATTTATTGCCCTCCAAGACCACTTTGCAGCTAATACAGGCGTAAAATTAAATGACTTCATGATAGCAAACGAAAACGATAAAAAAGGCTTAACGAAAGACATAGTCGATTCATACAGCGCAAAAAATACAGAAGCTCTTAACTGGCTGTACGAAAAAGAAGAAGAAGAATAAAATCTCAAAATTATAATCACTCTAAAATCAAAAAAACCTCGCGACAAGCGGGGTTTTTTGTTGTATAATAATGAGAAAACAACGGAGGCATAAGACAACATGATTGAAATGAGAGTTATGGGAATAGCGCTGGACACAAGAAGCGGCTCCCCCATAGTAGTGTTAAATGACTTTGAAAACAGAATTGCTCTTCCGATTTGGATAGGCTCTGCCGAAGCGAGTTCAATAATCAGAAAGATAGAAAATATAAAATCAGCGCGTCCTATGACGCACGACCTTTTTATAGATTTAATAGAGAAAACGGGTCACAGATTGGACAGGATAGAAATAAACGACGTCAGTGAGCAGACCTACTTCGCTGCTATCATACTTGCAGACAAAGAAGGTAACTTAAAAGAAGTCGATGCACGGCCGTCCGACGCTATCGCTATTGCAATACGCGGAGATGTACCCATTTTCGTCGCAGAAAGCGTTATGTCCGATGGTGCAATTTCTACTAACTCTGAAAAGGAAGAGAAAGAAACAGTTGAGTTTAAGGAATTTATTAAGGATATTAAACCGTCTGATTTTGAGAAATTAATAAACAAAAATTTTGAATCAGACCAATAGACCCAAGCGGCTTAAAGGTAAATCTTTCTCTGTAGGCAGCTTTTTGTACAGACCTTAACCCTACAAACTCGGATGTGCAGCATCTGGTAAAAAATAGATTTTTTATTCTGTTCATTGTAAGATTTTAATGACTTTTTTAAAAAAGACAAGGAAATTAATATGAGTAAAGTAACAAAAGAAATGGGAATATTGGAAGTTGTCCAGAACTTTCCCGAAAGCTTATCGGTCTTTCAAAAATACGGTCTTGGCTGCATAGGCTGTGCCGCTGCCAGATTCGAAAATCTTGAAGCAGGCGCCAAGGTTCACGGCATAGACCCGGATATAATGGTTCAAGAAATTAATGAAGCCATAGAAGCCGCACAATAAACCTTGGACAAATATCGTATTTGTCATACAATAACTACATGCCTTGGTGGCAAGAACCCTCGTGGAGGCTGACCAAGGAAAAAGTGACTAAATGTCACTTTTGTACATTCACATTTAGATTGCACGAAGTGCTTCCGCCACAATGGAGGCCTTGCAAGA
>Ga0153944_1000031_pt1 | contig 62462 bp, 53 predicted proteins | sample TSNJ028MetaG_FD_104703 | JGI IMG/M metagenome (GOLD analysis project Ga0153944, IMG submission 104703) | Attine ant fungus gardens microbial communities from New Jersey, USA - TSNJ028 MetaG | ecosystem: Host-associated > Fungi > Mycelium > Unclassified | place: USA: New Jersey, Wharton State... | reverse complement strand
GCAAGAGGATGAACAAGCGGCTAGGCTTTTGCTAAGAGGTCTAATGAATATTTTATCGATACAATCCCATGTTAGCTATGGTTATGTGGGCAACAAAGCGGCGACTTTCCCCTTACAAGCGCTAGGATTTGATGTGTGGCCCGTTAATACCGTGCAATTTTCCAACCATACTGGCTATGGTCATTGGCAAGGTGATATTTGCACTGCTAAGCAGGTACGTGCCATCATTCAGGGTTTAGTTTCCTTAGATTTAGCAAAACAATGCAATGCGATTTTATCTGGTTATATTGGTGATAAAGAAATTGGCCGCGTTATTGTTGAAACTGTACAACAATTTCAACAAGTTAATCCTAAGCTTGTTTATCTCTGTGATCCCGTTATGGCTACACCGAATGGTAAAGCCTGTTTTGTTAAACCGGATATTCCTGATTTCTTTCGTACCGAAATTTTATCCATTGCTAGCATTATTACGCCCAATCATTTTGAGGCGGAATATTTATACGGAAAAAAAATTAATAATTTAAATGATTTAAAACAAGCTGCGCATTTTTTTCATAATCAAGGAATACATATTGTCATCATAACTAGCCTAAATTTAAAAGAAAAAACGATATCAAACCCGAATAAACTCGTTGCTTTTCTTTCAAGCAAACAAGAACAATGGTACGCTACAATTTCTAATCCAAGCATACCCGCAGCGATCAATGGGAGTGGGGATCTTTTTTCAGCACTGTATTTAGGTCATTTTTTGTTAACTCACAACGCCTTAACTGCTTTCCGTTTAGCCTTAAATAAAACTCATCAAATAATTCAAACCACTCATGCAGCAAATCGCTGCGAATTAAAAATTATTGGTAATGATTATAAGCAAGCTGCTCCAGATTATGTTATGCTACAACAAATAGAATAACAGGAAGTTACAATGAAAGATTATCGTTTTTATTTATGGATAGCCTATCTATCAACAGCTGCTGTTCTGTTAATTAATCTGCTAACTCCTCTAATTCGTTATTATAAGTTATTTAAAAAAAAGCGAAGCATTACGTCATTAACCGCAAAAAAATAATGTTAAAAATTTGGCAGAAAAAAAATTTTTTGGCCTATTTGCTTTGGCCATTATCATTTATTTACCGTATTTTTATTTTTGTACGTCGTAAATTTTATCAGTTCCATTTTTTAAAAATAAATTACCTCTCAATACCTGTTATCGTTGTTGGAAATATTACCATTGGAGGAACCGGTAAAACACCCGTTGTCATCGCATTAGCGCTTTTTTTAAAAGAAAAAGGTTGGCGGCCAGGTATTATCAGTCGTGGTTATGGCGGTAACACCAAGCATTTTCCTTGCTTAGTACATCAAAACAGTAATGCTCGTGAAGTAGGTGATGAACCTATTTTAATTGCTCGACATACTGGGTGTCCCACCATGATCGATCCTGATCGCAGTCGCGGCGCTAAGAGTTTACTGAAACGTTCGAATTGCAACATTGTCATTAGTGATGATGGTCTACAGCACTTAAGCTTAGGTAGAGATATAGAAATTGTCGTCGTTGATGGGGAAAGGCGTTTTGGGAATAACTTTTGTTTACCCGCAGGGCCCTTACGTGAACCTATTTCCCGTTTAAATTCAGTTGATTTTGTTATCAGCAAAGGAACCGCTCAAACCAATGAATTTAAACTATGCTTAATTCCTGATTATTTTTACCAACTTATTCAAACTAAAAATAAACAGTCGAAAGAATATTTTCTTGGAAGAAAAGTGCATGCAGTGGCTGGCATAGGAAATCCCGATCAATTTTTTAAGACCTTACGTAAACTAGGCCTGAATATCATTGAACACCCCTTCCCCGATCATTATCTATTTAAACCGCGAGATTTCAATTACGGGGATGATGCCATTGTTATAATGACGGAGAAAGATGCAGTAAAATGCGTAGGTTTTGTTGATGCCAGACTTTGGTGTTTAAGAACCACAATAGCGTTAGACAATAATTTTCTAAATACTATATTTAATCGAGTTAATTTAATAAATAAAAATCTAAAATCTTCTTCAAGCTAGTTTTTATATCTATACGGGGTTGCCAATCAAGTTGTTGTTGCGCACGTTTAATCGATGGCATACGACGTTCCACATCTTGATAACCTTTTCCATAATAATTATCTGAATTTATAGTCTGTAATTCTACTTGTGTAGCATAATTTGCATAATATGCGTAAGTTTTAATTAATTCTAATAATAATTCGGCGAGTTCACGGATAGAAACATCGTTTGCTGGATTACCAATATTAAAAATTGCTTGTTCTGCACATCCATTTTTATTTGCAATAATTTTTAATAAGCATCCTATTCCGTCATCAATATCGATAAAGCTACGTCGTTGTTGTCCTCCATTCACTAATTGAATGGCTTCTCCACGTAATATATTTCCAATAAATTGACTGACGACTCGCGAGCTTCCTGGCTTGGGATTATGTGGATCATCAAGCTTAGGGCCTAACCAATTGAATGGTCTAAAAAGCGTATAGCGCAATTCATTCGCTAAACCATAAGCATGAATCACTCTATCTAGTAGCTGTTTGCTGCAAGAATATATCCAACGTGGTTTATTAATGGGTCCCAGCACAAAATTACTCGTTTCTTCATCAAATGCTTCATCAGTGCACATTCCATATACTTCAGAAGTCGAGGGGAAAACTATACGTTTTTGATGTTTAACGCACAAACGAATAATTTTTAAATTAGCTTCAAAATCAAGTTCAAAAATTCCTAAAGGATTTTTTACATAACTTGCCGGCGTGGCGATTGCAACTAAAGGGATGACCACATCACAGTGTTGAATCTGCTGTTCAATCCATACTATTTCATGATTTAGGTCACCTTTTTTAAAGGTGAGTCGTGGGTGTTTAATGAACTCACTGATTTTGTTTTCGCTTAAATCCAATCCAATTAGCTGCCAATCTGTTTTTTCTAAACAATGCTCCAATAGGCTGCTGCCAATAAAGCCATTGATCCCAAGAATTAATACTTTTAAACTCATACTTTACTACTTGTGTTAAAAATGCATTTGTTATATTTACTTTTCATTCGTCTCATCAACAATCTTTCTAATAACATAGCGGGGGCGGTGACGTACTTCCTGATAAATACGTCCAATATATTCCCCCATAATACCTAGACCCATCAGCATTATACCCATTATAAAAAAAACTATCGCAAACAACGTAAACACACCTTCCACTTCTGGGCCGATAATAATCCGCCGTAAAAGCAAATATACAACAAAAAAACTACTTAAAATGGAAATAAACAATCCCAACATGGTAAAAATCTGTAAGGGTAATAATGTAAAACTAGTCATCCAATCAAAATTTAAACGTAGCAAGCGGTAAAGATTATATTTAGACTTACCCGACTTACGCGCATCGTGTCCAACTTCAATTTCGGTAGGCGATATAGAAAGCCTATAGGCTTGTGCTGGAATAAATAGGGAAGTTTCCTTGCTTGCTATCATTAAATCAACCAGTGAACGTCGGTATGCTCTCAGCATACATCCTTGATCACTTAAACGAATCTTAGTCATTTTATAGCGTAACCAATTATTTAATATTGAGGCGTAACGTCGGAAAAAAGTATCTTGTCGATTTTTCCTTATTCCACCCACATAATCATGACCCTCTTCAATAAGTTTTATCAAATGAGAGATTTCTTCAGGTGGATTTTGCAGGTCAGCATCTAAGGTAATAATAATTTCTCCTCTTACCCGCTCTAAACCTGCCATTAAAGCCATATGCTGACCAAAATTCCCATTGAAATGAATAATTCGAATTTGTTCTGGTCGTCTTTTTTGTAATTCATTAAGTCGATCATAAGAATCATCCTGACTACCATCGTTTACTAAAATGATCTCATAAGTCTCACCTGATTTATCTAAACTTGAAATTAAGCGTTGATATAACTGCTCTAGGTTTTCAGACTCATTATAAACAGGGATAACCACACTAATATAAGGTTTATTCATTTTTTCTTTATCCTCTTTAATCATTAGTATTACATCATTGGATGATTACTTAATAAAACATCTTGGTTAGTCTGTGCAAGCAAATAAATTTTCGGATTTTTTGATTGTTTAAATCGTTGATATATTTCTTTATTAGTTACCATATAAACGTGTCCAAGATTATTCCAAATAGGCCAAAAATTAGCATCTTTTAACATCCAAGCATCGGTATCCTGATGTTGCATACCAAAGGATAACTCCCCCCCGACATTCACTGCAAATACCCGTTGATTTAAATAAAAAGGTAAATCTTGATAATAATCATAGTACGCCACTACTTTATCATTTGGTTTTAATAAAGGTTTTAGAGTTGCAACTAAAGGTTTTATAGATCGCGTATCGAGCTGGGGAATACTGATAGAAACAATCAGAAAGCTAATCACACTTCCTATTGTTAAGATTGCAAACGCCATTTTAGGTTTTCTAAGTAAAACAAAGCAACTCGCCACTATGCTATTTAATAGAAAAACACTATAGCTTGTTATTAAAAAAAGTTTTGCAGTTTGAGAAAGCGTTATAGAAGAATCATTTACTAAACATAAAAGACCTACAATCCCTAAAGCTAACCATACCAATGGTACAGCTATATATCCCCATTTAATTTCATTGAAACGCTGCCAATGAGTAGAAAGATAATGGCCGGTTAACAAAGCCAAACCAGGAAAAATAGGTAAAATATATGGAATTAATTTGGAATGTGAAAAGGAAAAGAAAAGAAAAATTGTCCCTATCCATAGTAAAAGGAAAATATAATTATTTTTTTCTTTAAATTGTTGCCAATTTCGGGGGAAGTGAGTGACTATGGCTTGAGGAAAAAAACATACCCAAGGTAAAAAACCAGCGATAAAAATTGGAATAAAAAACCAATCGGGTTGGTAACGTTGTGCTATTAAAGTGGAGTAACGTAAAAATTGTTGATCAATAAAATAGAATTGAAAAAATTCAGGATTCCTAGACTGTACTAAAATATGCCATGGCAAAACTATTAATAAAAATAATAAAATTCCACTCGGAAGATAACATTCTTTCAGTAAACGCCACTGATTAGATAATAAGACCCAAAGACCAATAATCATAGTTGGGAATATGATGCCGATAAGCCCTTTAGTGAGTACTGCTAGCCCAGCAAGCATATAAGCAGTATAAAATAAAAACCGACGCTCTAAGCTTGGCGATTGATTGATGGCAACTAAAAAGGCTAACAAGCTTCCAGATAAACAGACCGATAAGGTCATATCCAGCGTTACCATTCGTGCTAATGCAAAATATAAAAGACTAGAGGCAAGAATAACAGCACTTAAGAGTCCCGCTCGCCTTTCAAAAAGAACTCGACCCGCTGCATAAACTAACAAGCAGCCTAATAAAGCCACAATGGCGTTAGGTAAACGAACCGTCCACTCACTGATAGGTGCAAAATAATGATTTGTTTTAGACCTATTCAGTGAATATTCTGCATGGGTAATCCATGGATTTAAAACTTTAATTGCACTGGCCTGTAACCAATAAAATAAGGGTGGCTTTTCAAAATATTTGATCCCGTTCAGATGTGGAGTTACAAAATCATGTACAACCAACATTTCGCGTGGAATTTCAGCGTACCTCCCTTCATCAGGTACACTCAGCGGCCTTGTTCCTAAAAATAAACTGAATATTAAACCAATACCCACTGCTAGTAAGATTAAATCAAAGCACCAGTTTCCTTTATTGGACTTAGCTTGAATGATCGACATGCTTATCACTGCCTATTTTGGATAGGGGTTGAGAAATGGCCCTATTACTATAATAATAGGCCAAATTTATAACGGTTCTGGAGAGGAAAAGCAATGCAAAAGCAAAAGATCGCGGTAATTTTGTCGGGATGTGGCGCCCTAGATGGCAGCGAAATCCATGAATCTGTACTTAGTTTATTAGCTTTAGACCATGCTGAACTACCTTATCAATGTTTGGCTCCGAATATACCTCAAACCCGTGTAGTCAATATGGCCGATGGTAAAGTCCAGGAACATGCTGAAAGAAATATACTGGAAGAGTCCGCGCGCATTGCACGTGGAAAAATTAAAGATATTGCCTCAGCCAACCCGGATGACTATACCGCTATGATCTTTCCCGGTGGTTTTGGCGCCGCATTAAATCTGTGTAATTTTGGTTTGAATAAAGAAAATTATTCCATACAAAAAGATGTTTTTAAATTTGCTAAAGCGATGATAGAAACAAAAAAACCTGCAGGATTTATTTGTATTGCACCCGTTTTAGCCCCAAAACTTTACCCAACTGGTATTAAAATAACGATAGGCAATGATAAAGCTACTGCAGAGATATTAGAAAAGTTGGGCGCTCAACATATTCCATGTGCTGCTATAGATTGTGTCGTGGATAAAACCCACAAATTAATCAGCACGCCGGCTTATATGTTAGCCCGCTCAATTAAAGAAGTTGCGATAGGTATTGAATGCTTAGTCAAAGAACTCTCTTTAATGCTGAACACATAATCTCATTACCCATGAATAAATTTCTAAGACCGATACGTAGCTTTGCGCATCGTCAAAAAAAATTAAGCAAGAGTCAACAGCTGGCTTTTTCGACTTTATCTAATCAAAAAATATTATCCAAATTAGATTTTAAAAAACTATTTCAACGAGAAGCCTACACCATACTAGAAATTGGTTTTGGTATGGGTGGTAGTTTGTTGCAACAAGCCTTACAGCATCCAGAAAATAATTATTTGGGAATTGAAGTTCATCGTCCTGGAATCGCATTAGTATTAAAACAAATCGAAAAACTTAAACTTAACAATATTAAAGTTTTTTATGCTGATGCCACAGAAATTTTAGCTCATTCCTTCCCTAAACATAGCTTAGATTTAGTGCAAATTTTCTTTCCAGATCCTTGGCCGAAAACTCGGCATCATAAACGACGATTAATACAAGCAAAATTTATTGCGTTATTACATGAAAAACTTAAATTAAATGGCAGATTACATCTTGCCACAGATTGGCAAGATTATGCTCAACATATGTTAAAAATCATGGAAAGTGCGCCTGAATGGCAAAATACGGTTGAGAAAAATCAATTTACACCCAGGCCATCCACTAGACCAACGACTAAATTTGAAAAACGCGGTCAAGAATTAGGATATTCAATCTGGGATCTGGTTTTTCGTACACTTTAATTTTTATATCCACCGCAATTGGATTTTTAGCTTAACACCACGAAAATGTCATAAGAGCCATCACAGACAAAAATGCATGCGAAAAGTAATAAGCTTAATCATTCATAAACATAGCAAGCAAATCATTATAAAACCGTTTACCAAATTCTGTCGTTTCCATTGCAAAGCCATCACAAGTCAGCAAACCTTGTTGCTGTGCTTTGTGTAAAATAGGTTGAATAGTGGATAAAGATAATCCTGTTCGCTGCTGAAATAATTCCGTTGGAATTTTTTGGTACAGTCTTAATGCATTTATCATAAACTCGAAAGGCAATTCCTCAGCTAAAATAAATTTTTCTTCAGCTAAAAAATGATTTTTTTGTGCTAAATATGCTTTTGGATTCTTTTGCTTCCAAACACGCCTAATAGTCCTTTTTTTGTTATCAGTTATTTTACTGTGTGCGCCTGCCCCGATACCTATATAATCACCAAATTGCCAATAATTAAGATTGTGTAAGCAATTGTATCTCTCTTTACTGAAAGCGGAAATTTCGTAGTGCTTATAGGCTTTTTGTTTAAAAATTTCTTCGCCTCGATCCTGTAATTCTCCCATCGTTTCCTCTAGTGGTAATTGCGGTGGTCTTTGGTAAAATCGAGTATTCGGTTCAATAGTCAACTGATACCAAGAAATATGCGTCGGCTCCAACGAAAAAGCAATCTGCAAATCTTCCAGACCTTCTATTACAGTCTGGTTCGGCAAACCATGCATCAGATCGAGATTGATATTGGTAAATCCCGCTGTTTTTGCTGCTAAGACGGCTTTAATTGCTTCATTTCCATCATGAATACGTCCAAGGATTTTCAATTTTTCAGTGGAAAAACTTTGTATACCTAATGAAAGTCGATTAATACCTGCTTCACGATAACCATAAAAACGTTGATATTCTACCGTACCTGGATTGGCTTCCAAGGTAATTTCAATAGAGTCAGAAAATTCTAGACGGTGGGCTAGTTCTACCAGCAAATACTTAAGCGTTGCGGGTGAAAATAAACTGGGGGTACCTCCACCCATAAAAATACTAGTGATCGGTCGATCGTATAGATTATTGAGATCTTGCTCTAAATCTAATAGCAACATGTTTACATAATTTATTTCTGGCAAACCAGTTATTAAAGTGTGTGAATTAAAATCACAATAAGGACATTTTCGCATACACCAAGGAAAATGAATATATAGAGACAAAGGTGGCAGTGTTAACATACATATTTTAGATATGGGAAAAATACAAATTTGTCTTATATAAAAATTCAATTATCCCATTTTTTTCATGTTTTAAAAAAATATTATTTAATTGTTCTATCATAGCCTTATATTTTGCATGCTCAGGCCCTGGAATAAATGACGTGGATAGTAATCTGCCTTGAAATCCTTCCCAATCAAATTGCTGCACGTTTCTAAAAGATGCAGTTTTTATAGTATGTCCTTTAAAAAAACTATCCATAGCCACTTTATCTAATTTTTTGGCATTGGAACTAGCATAATCCTTGCCATACTTTAACAATAAGCTTTCATAATCGCATATAAGCGGAGATTGGACATCTCGAACATTCCAGATCAACACTACCCAGCCATTAGGTTTGGCAATACGTTTAAATTCTCTCTTGGTTTTTTCCGTATCAAACCAATGAAAAGCTGTGCCAACAGTTAGAAAATCCACACTCGCATTCTCTAAATGAGTTGCTTCAGCTGTGCCGAAAATTGAGTGAAATTGAGAATATTGTGCTAAATAATCCTCTCCTGCTTCTCTCATTGCTTGATTAGGCTCAACACCGTACACTTCATTGCCATAATCGAGAAATAATTTAGCCAGAAATCCCGTACCAGAACCTATATCCCCAATGACACTTTTTTTGTTTAAATCACATTTACTCACGAGCAAATCCAATATTTCTATCGGATAAGAAGGTCGATATTTAAGATAATGTTGTACCGTCTTAGTAAAAGGTTCAATAAATTTATTGGCCATTTAGAAGTTCCAATATTGGTTTTTTTCTAAATTATATCATCGGTAAACTTAATTTTTGCTTTAGTATAAAAAAGTCTTTCCAAGGATCATGTTTGAGCTTAGCTAATCGTTGCGGCAAATTTTTCACTGTAAAAGTATCAGATTTAATTCGTGTCGTTAATTCATTCCAATTTAAAGGGGTGGCCACGGCTGCATTCGCCCTAGTCCGAGTTGAATACGGGGCTATGCTGCTGGCACCGCGTTGATTTCGCAGGTAATCAACAAAAATCTTCCCTTTACGCTTGGCTTTACTCATATTAGCAACCAAGAGCTGAGGATTCTGCATTACCAAATATTGAGTAAATGTGTGGGCAAATATTTTTATTTTGTCCCAATTATACAGTCGTTTAATGGGAATAACCACATGCAATCCTTTACTACCCGTCGTTTTAACAAAACTCTTCAAGTTAATCTTCCGCAAATTATCTTTGACAAAAAAAGCAGCTTCAATAAGCTTTTTCCATTCGGTATCCAATCCAGGATCAAGATCGAAGGTAATAAAATCAGGTTTTTCTATTTTATCAATTTGACTTGCCCAAGGATGAATTTCCAAAACACCTAATTGTATCAATGCCATTAAACCGAGTTTATTTTTAATATACAGATACGGTTCTGACTTATTCGTTTTATCGGACAAACTTATAGCATACAGATTTTCAGTCTCTGCAGTTAAGTGTCTTTGATAAAAACATTTTTTCTTTTGACCATTAGGACAACGCAGCAGTGTTAATGGTCGTTGCAAAATATAAGGTAATATCCATTCTGCTATTTGATTGTAATAATTTGCCAAATCTAATTTCGTTATATTTACATCGGGATATAATAATTTATCAGGATGAGATAAATTAAATTTTTCTTTTGGACACTTATTTTTTTTTATTGATATTCTGTTTGTAGTTAATTTACCCATCTTCTACACTACTCCTTAATAATTTCATTGGGTTTTTTATCATTGCGTAATCCTTTAAAACTAGGATGACGTAAAACCCCTGCCCGCGTCCATTCAGTAAACTCAACTTCAACAATTATTTTGGGAAGAACCCAAGTTACTTGATCTAAGGATCGAGGCACAATCCTCAAAGGAGCTTTATTAGTTTTATATTTATTTAACAATTTTCTAATATTTTTTAAAGAATTTTCGTTAAATCCAGTCCCGACTTTTCCACAATAATACAATTGATTTCTCTTGCCATATATCGCTAATACTAAGGAAGCAAAATGATGTCGATTTCTATTTCCAGGAGTAAATCCTATGACTAAAAATTCTTGCCGTTTGTTACATTTTATTTTAAGCCAATTTTTATTTCTTCCAGATAAATATGGGCTGAATTTTTTTTTAGATATAATGCCTTCAAGACCTTTTTTACATGCTTTTTTAAAAAAAATATCCCCATCATTTCCATCGATATGATTGCTAAATATTAATTTATTATTATTTAAAGGGATTAATTTTCTTAATAATTTTTTACGATCTTCTAAAGCACAATGACTTAAATCTTTATCTTGATAATAAATTAAGTCAAAAACTACATAACTTAATATGGATTTTTCCTTTTTATTGATAGAATTAGATAATAGTTGAAAATCAGACTGCTTTTTTTGATTTACAGCAATAACTTCTCCGTCAAGAATAGCCGACTGAAGATTTAGTTTTTTAATTTCTAGCTGTAACTCTTTAAATTTTTCAGTCCAATCTTTTTGATTTCGAGTTAAAAATTTTATTTTTTTATTTTTAACAAAACAAAGTAGACGATAACCATCAAATTTTATTTCATGTAGCCAATCGTCGCCGACGGGTGGTTTTTCAACCAATGTAGCTAATTCAGGAAGAATAGAATTAGGCATAGGAGTTTTTTTTGCTTTGTTTAGCACAGAATTTCTAGAAGCTTTATTTATTTTGGATTTTTCAGGTAAATCTGCTTGGAATTTTTTTGCTATTCCTTGCAAGGAACGTCGGCTAAGGACGCTATTAGGTTTAGCTAGCGTAATATCATATTGTTGTTCGGATCGCGCATATTTATCATTTACTTTAATAAACAACCAATTTTTTGGATTATTTTTGATCTGAACTAAATTCCATGCTCCCTTTAATTTTTTACCTTTTAAAGTAAAACTTAAATGGCCTTTTTTATAAGCAAAATTTGGATCAGCATTTTCGCATACCCATGTACCTACATCCCAAAGCATTACCGTGCCGCCGCCATATTCGCCTTTGGGAATAACTCCTTCAAATTTAGCATATTCAATAGGATGATCTTCTACATGTACCGCTAAACGCTTAATTGAGCTATCTAAACTAGGTCCTTTAGGTATTGCCCAACTTTTTAAAACTCCATTTAATTCCAAACGGAGATCGTAATGCAAATGACTGGCAGCATGTTTTTGGATAATATAAATTAATTGCTTACTTCTTTTAATACTGCCCCAGGGTTCTCTACTATGCTTAAAATTCCTTTTTTTACGATACTTTTGTAAAGAGATAACCATACCTAAGACCGTCGCTTTTTTGATGCCTTTTGTTTATTTCTTTCTAAGCTTTTTTTCAATAAATCTACAAAATCGATGACATTACTTTTCTTAAGGTTGGTTTTAGTTTTTTTGGAAGAAACTTTTTTATGATGAATCTTAGCTTCTACCCATTTAGTTAAAGTTTCTCTAAATACATCATGATAATCTTTAGGATCCCACTTAGTAGTCATTCCATTAACCAGTTGTTTAGCGATCTCTATTTCTTTTGCAGAAATTTTATAAGCTTTTACATTGGCTGAAGGAAATCCATAATCTGAAGCTTTTCTAAGTTCCTGATGATATCTAAGCAAATTAAGCACTAATGCATTTTCATAGGGCATAAGTGCTGCTAAATATTCGCGGGTATGAATGATAACTTTAGAAATTCCAACTTTCTTAGTGTCTTTTAAGATTTTACGTAATAAAACATAAGCTTTTTCACCTTTTTTATCTGGAACTAAATAATAAGGTTTTTCAAAATCCATGGTATTTATGCTATTTTTGTTAACAAAAGTAACAATGTCAATGGTCTTAGAATGCTCACCTGAAATAGCTTTAAGATCAGATTGTTTTAATACTAAGTAATTATTATCATCATATTCATATCCTTTAGCGATATCAGTCCAAGGTACTTCTTCACCGGTATGCTCATTGATACGCATATAACGAATTCGTGCTTTATCACGAGAATCAATTAATTTAAATTGGATATCAAATTTTTTTTCTGCTGGATATAAAATAACCGGAATATTGACTAAACCAAAAGTAATATATCCTTTCCAAATAGGCCTTGCCATTAAATGTCCCTATCAAATTAAAAAATCAATTTATATATATCTAGCACATATTTACGGATCTGAATTTAAATTGAACACTTTTCGACCAATTTATCTTATGTAAAACTTTTAATCATTATTAAATTATTGAATATTGTCGTTTTTCAGTATAACTGACTCAAATTTTGATATTTTTCCTGTAAAAGGCGTTTATTTTATTGGATTTTTGAAAGCGCTTTTAATCTTAGCTTAATAATTAAAAATTATACTTGGCACTCTTAATTTAATAAGGTTCTTTTTATGCCAAAAAATAAAATTTTAAGCTGTATTTCTTCTCCCGAAAAAGATAAAGTAGCTTACACACCTCATGTTCCATCAACTTCTAATGAAGAAGCTGTTAATAAAAAATTTCGTGAAGCAGTTCAATTAAAAATAAATACACTTGAAGCAAAAACGATTAGGGATGAAGTAGAAGAAAAATCACTCCAAGCATATAAAATAATGAAAAAAATTTCTGCTGAAATAAATACGATTCAGAAGAATAAAAAAATTCAAACAAAGCAAGAGACAGCACAGTCACAAACTATTTCTCTAAAACCACAACCTCAAGATAAAACAGAAAAACAAAATCTTGATCATGAGAATAAAGCTGGAAATCCACTTATTATTAGGCCTACTGATTTACAACAGCACAGATTGAAATCAGTAGAAAAATTGGGTCATAGCCAAAATAAAAATGAACCATCTGAACTAGAAAAGAGGTTAGCTAAGCGAAGAGAATGGGAAAAAAAAAATACTAATCCTGTTGAAGCAAAACCCGCTACTCCTAGTAAAATTGAAACTATTAAGGGCTCTAAATATGAGGAAAAAGCAACAAATTTATTAACTTCATTGGAGCTATATCTAGGCGACGCATTTGAAGATATTGAATTTCGTGTTAATGAAGAGATTTGTAATGGGGAATTCAATGAACAAAAATTACAAGAACTCATCGATTATGAAAAGGAAGTGAAAACCCGCTTTTTTTACGTTAGAATAAATGAAATATTTCAAACATTAGCTTATTATTTAGATGAAAGTGAGCTCGATGAAATAAAAAATAAAATAAATTCTAAATACGCTTCAAATGATTTAAATGAACAGGATTTAAACAATGTTAATGCTTATGCGACAGAAAAAATGAATTTTCCTGTAGAAGTTGTTCATCGATTCACGATATTATCTACAATCACTGAAGAGCCTGAAAATAGACATACTTTAGAGATGCCCATCATCGATGAACCACAGCACCTAATGGATAAATTAGACAATTTGTTACAAGGACTACAGGAATTTACAAAAGAACCTGGACAAAATAATTTTTCTCAACCGGCTATATGTAGAGCATCAGTTTTTACCTTATCTAATAATAGTAATAATGGTAAAGAATTTTATGATGAGTCTAGACTCGACAATTTTTTATCTAGTCCTTAATTTTTATTTCTGAAACAAGGATGTTTCTATTAGTTATTTTTTAATTTTGTTGCAGCAAGCTCATGAGCAAGATTAATATAATGTTTTCTATTTTTAGCGTTAGGATTCTTTTCATACTCCTTTAACCATTTTAAGCATTTCTTGCTGACCATCATAAGGATCAGTTCGATAATGTGTTTGTTGACTGCTCAAGCCTGGCACTTGACTATTAAGTAAAATGATTCCGACGTTTTAAGCCTTCAGTCATTGCGTTCTCATCTTCAATGAGTGTATTTAAAACTGGCTTGATCCTAGCTCCCGAAAAAATCCCGCAAGGTTTTTTAGATTAACTCAATGGTGTAGTCATTGATTTTCTGGTGCGCCCGGAGAGATTCGAACTCCCGACCACCAAGTTCGTAGCCTGGTACTCTATCCAGCTGAGCTACGGGCGCAATTCTAAAGAGTTGGGCATTCTATCAGTTTATGTTTAATCCAGCTAGCCTTGAATTAAAAAGGCTATGTCAAATTTTATAAAAAATAATTTTACCTGTTTATAAGAATGGAGAATTCTCTATTGACTTAACAGGTGATAAAAAAAATAGAATTACAAAATTGCAGTGAAAATTAAACAAATGAAGTAATGTGTTAATTTAATTATATTTTAGCTAAACCCATCTCAATTGAAGGACATGGCGGAGAGAGAGGGATTCGAACCCTCGATGGTTTTTACGCCATACTCCCTTAGCAGGGGAGCGCCTTCAGCCTCTCGGCCACCTCTCCGACGCTGAGGTTGGCGAGTATAGCACTACCTTAAGCTTTATAAAATAGTTGGTTATTCTTCACCATCTTCTAACTCTTCTTCATCAGAGTGTCCTTCCTTTTTTTGTTTTTCTTGTTGAATACGCTGATAAATTTCTTCTCGATGAACAGAAACTTCTTTAGGTGCGTTAATACCTAATCTTACTTGATGACCTTTAATGCCCAGTACCGTCACTGTCACATCGTCACCAATAACAAGTGTTTCTGCAATACGCCGTGTCAAAATAAGCATCTTTATGATTCTCCTTTAGTTGACTCATTAATCGACCATATGCAACACCTAATCAATTTCAATCTATTTAGCAAAAAAAGAGATTGAAAAATTCACATACAGACATTTTGCGAAATTAGTCTACTAACAAAACCTTAAGGAAAGCTTAATACTATTTAAAAATACGTAAAATTCCGTAAAAATAAGATAGCAAAGCTAATTATTCTTCGTCTAAGCCAAAAACATGATGCAAAATCTGGACCCCTCGCACTATCTGGGCATCACTAACCATCAGAGAGACTCTTAACGCCGAGGATAAAGTTAAAATAATATTGATTCCTGCAGATTCAAGTGCTTGAAATAAAGTATGAATGATTCCAGGATGAGAATGCAAACCTGTCCCAACTACAGAAAGCTTTGCCAGTTTATTATCCCCAACTATAGATAGTGCGAATTTCTTCTTTACTAAGGTTTGAAGTATTTGTTTTGCTTGATGGAAGTCTGCTCTAGCCAAGGTAAATGTTATATCCATTTGTCTTGCAGAAATTTGTTGTTGGGTTAACATGTCAATTTCAATACGCGCATCATTAAGCAAGGAAAAAAAGTGCGACATGGTTTCTTTTTCAGCTGTTAAGCCATGGATAGTCAATTTTGACTCGTGATGGCTCGCTGTCACTCCTGTAATTTTGGCTCCTTCTACTGAGGATTCTACTTTATCGCCCTGAATCAATGTCCCTTTGCCAGTTTCAGAGCTTGATAAAACGCGTAATGGAATCCGATATTTACTGGCCAATTCGACCGCTCGATGCTGAATGACTTTCGCGCCTGCACGAGCGAACTCTGTCATTTCGATGAAACCAATTTGATCTAAGCGTTTAGCCTGGGGTACAAGGTGAGGATCAGCCGTGTAGATACCATCTACATCGGTATAAATTTGACATTCGTCAGCTTTTAAAACAGCGGCTAAAGCCGCTGCCGTGGTATCTGAGCCCCCTCGCCCTAAAGTAGTCATATCGCCAGAATCTGAGATTCCTTGGAAACCGGCAACGATTGGCACTCTACCTGCGCCAATATCATTTCGTAATACTTCTTCTTTAATACTTAAAATACGAGCTTTTTTATGGTGATTATCGGTATAAATTGGAACATGAAAACTATTATAAGACCGTGCTGGGCAACCTTGTGCCAGTAAAGCCATTGCTAATAAAGCAGTTGCCGCTTGCTCCCCGGTAGCTAATAATAAATCGTATTCTCTCGAATCAGGTTCTTTGTTCAATATTTTAGCGAGAGAAATCAAACGATTGGTTTCACCTTCCATCGCAGAAACAACTACCACCAATTGATGTCCTTGTGCGCGAGTTTCAATAATTTTATTTGCAACCTGTTGAATTTTGTCGATACTTCCAACCGAGCTGCCGCCAAATTTTTGTACAATTAAAGCCATTGTGATGTTCTATTAATTAATTATTCAATTCTAAGCATAGTTGCCATTTAAGCGGGTCTCAACCCAATGTTTTACATTTTTTAAAGCCCCCTCTAAGGCTTCAGGTTTACTTCCTCCTGCTTGAGCAAAATCTGAACGTCCACCGCCACTACCTCCTATCGCAAGCGCTATATTATTGGCCAATTCACCCGCTTTTATTTTATCGGTCAACTCTTTGCTGACACCCACCACTAATTGGACACGCTGTTGTTCAATACTCGCCAAAACAATGACTGCGGGTTTTAATTTATTTTTAAGTTGATCTAATAAATGTCGTAATCCTGCTATATCAATTCCATTAATTTCATTGATTAATAACTTAATCCCTTGTATTTCGATCGCTTGAGAAATAAGTTCTTCTCCCATCATAGCGACTATGGATTGCTGTAAAGCGATAATCTGTTTTTGCAGTGCTTGTTTAGCTCCCATGTCCATACGAGCTTTTTCTAGTAAATTATCCTTAGAGCTTTTAAAGAGCTTAGCAAGTTGATTAGTTTGCTCCTCTAAAGCTGCAATCCAATCTATAGCATATTGTCCAGTCACGGCTTGAATGCGACGTACTCCTGCTGAAATTCCTATTTCTGCAGTTATTTTAAATAAGCCAATATTACCGGTACGTGAAACATGTGTCCCTCCACATAATTCCCTAGAAAAAGAACCCATCGTCAACACGCGGACTTTATCTGCATATTTCTCGCCAAACATCGCTAAAGCGCCGGTATTCTTTGCATCTTCCATCGACATCTCTTCGGTAACAACCGATAAATTAGCTCGAATTTGTTGGTTAACGCGATCTTCTATCAACTTCAGTTGTTCAGCATTTAATGGATGGATATGTGAAAAATCAAAACGTAAGCGTTCTGGTTCTACTAAAGAACCTTTCTGCGTCACATGTTCTCCTAAGACTTCTCTTAATGCTGCGTGTAATAGATGAGTTGCGGAATGATTTAAGGTAACTGCACGACGTTTTTCAGCATCGACTTCTGCCTTCAATTTATCACCTTTTTTCAAATGACCTTTAATTAACTTACCTTTATGAAGAATGGATGTCCCCTCTTTAATGGTTTCAGTCACTAAAAAACGACTTGTTTTATTAACTAAATAACCAGTATCACCTACTTGTCCACCACCCTCTGCATAGAAAGGAGTCTTAGTTAAGATAACAAATCCTTCTTCATTTTCGGATAATTCTTGTATAGATTGCTTGCCATCAAATAATTCCAAAATAGGAACTGCTGCTTGTTTTAACGCCTTATAACCAATAAACTCAGTAGCGTCTTTTTCAGTTAATGATAAACTTACTGCAGATGCAAACCGACTTGCCGATTTAGATTGACTTCTTTGGCGTTGCATTTCCTTCTCAAAACCTGCAATGTCTACGGTTAGACCCTGTTCTCTAGCCATATCTGCTGTTAAATCCATGGGAAAACCATAAGTATCATATAAACGAAAAACTGCCAATCCTGGCAATTGTTTTTTGCCCTGCAACTTAGTTATTTCTTGTTCAAATAGCTTAATACCATGGTTTAGAGTACGAGCAAATTGCTGCTCTTCATGAAGCAAAATCTTTTCAATAAATTTTTGTTTTTTTGCTATTTGCGGATATGCTTGCAACATTTGCGCCGCTAAAGGTTTAACTAGTTGGTAAAAAAAAGGGCGATCTAGACCTATTTTATGACCATGTCGAATAGCCCTACGAATAATTCGACGTAGTACATAAGAACGTCCTTCATTACCAGGATTAACCCCATCACTGATTAAGAAAGCACAAGCACGAATATGATCTGCAATAACGCGTAGTGAGGTATTGGTAAAATCAGTTATTGATGCTTGTTTAGCAACTACATTTATCAAAGGTTGAAACAAATCCGTATCAAAATTATTTGGGACTCCTTGCATAACTGCCGCTAACCTTTCTAGGCCCATACCGGTATCTACTGAAGGCTTTGGTAAAAGAGTAAGTTCTCCATCTAAGGAGCGTTGAAACTGCATAAAGACTAAGTTCCAGATTTCAACATATCTATCCCCATCCGCGGTTGGTGTGCCTGGAGGCCCACCAGAGATATTGGGTCCATGGTCAAAAAAAATTTCAGAGCATGGACCACAAGGGCCAGTATCTCCCATAGACCAAAAATTATCATGTTTACCACAACGAGAAAAACGGTTAGGATCGATTTTAATTTCGTTTAACCAAATCGATGCAGCCTCTTCATCTTCGACAAATACTGTAATCCATAATTTTTCCGGGGAAAGATTTAACTTCTCAGTCAAAAACTTCCAACTATAAAGGATAGCCTCGCGCTTAAAATAATCCCCAAAGCTGAAATTTCCTAACATCTCAAAAAAGGTATGATGCCTAGCGGTATAACCTACATTTTCAAGGTCATTATGTTTGCCGCCAGCTCGCATACATCGCTGTATACTTACTGCCCGAGAATAAGGCCTCGTTTCTAGACCCAAAAAAACATCCTTAAAAGGCACCATACCAGCATTAGTAAATAACAAACTCGGATCATGGGCAGGAATTAAGGAAGCGGAGGGAACAATAGTATGACCTTGACTTTTAAAGTAGTTAAGAAACAGTTCGCGTAAGGCATTGCTATTCATGTAGGGCTCTTCAATGCAAAAGCGAAGAGTATCACGGCAAGAGATTTTTGTGTCAATAATTTACTAGTAAATTACCCAGTAAACCACTACTTAATTTAAGAGAAGTAAATAGAGTCTTAATTACCGCTGTATTTAAAGTCGAAAAACTTCCTAGCCATTTCAGCTGACAACTCTTTGTATTTTCGTATTAATATTCGAATTTAAAGGGCAATTTATGATATAATTTTCAGTTTTTAACCCTTATCACGTATGTCGATTAAAAATGAGATTTTGGCGGAGAAAAACCCATCCATAACGGAGTGTGAGCCTACCGTTTCGAACACGGAAAGCTCTCTTGAGCCAAAATTAGGCCTTGAAGACAATGCTAGCCAACAGGGTAAACTAGGTATGCCGAAGTATGACTCTTCTAACATAAAAGTCTTAAAAGGGCTTGATGCTGTTCGAAAACGTCCTGGTATGTATATCGGTGATACGGATGATGGGACAGGTCTCCACCATATGGTTTTTGAGGTCGTGGATAACTCCATAGACGAATCTTTAGCGGGTTACTGCTCCCAGATTGATATCACACTGCATAGCGATGACTCAGTCACCGTTAAAGATAATGGCCGTGGTATTCCAGTTGATATTCATACTGAAGAAGGTCGATCAGCTGCCGAGGTCATCATGACAGTCTTACATGCAGGTGGAAAATTCGATAGTAATTCCTATAAAGTCTCAGGTGGCTTGCATGGTGTAGGTGTTTCCGTAGTTAACGCCTTATCTGAAAAATTACAACTTACTATCCGGCGTAATAACAAGGTCTATGAACAAACTTATCTGCTAGGTGAGCCCGTAGCACCATTACATATCACTGGAGAAACGCATGAAAGAGGTACTGAAATTCGTTTTTACCCCAGCAAGCTCATTTTTCAACATAACAATGAGTTTCATTACGATATTTTGTTAAAGCGCTTGCGTGAATTATCTTTTTTAAATTCTGGTGTAGCGATTAACCTTATTGATGAACGAAGCAATGAAGAAACTCAGCTTAAATATGTGGGAGGCATCAAAGCCTTTGTCGAATATCTTAATCAAAACAAAACCTTAATCCATAAACAGCCTTTTTATTTTACCGCTGAACGCGATGAAATTACTGTTGAAGTTGCTTTACAATGGAATGATAGCTTTCAGGAAAATATTTTATGTTTCACCAATAACATTTCCCAGCGTGATGGAGGAACCCATCTGGCTGGTTTTCGTGCTGCATTAACTCGAACCTTAAATACTTATATCGATCGTGAAGCGACTAGCAAAAAGCTAAAAATCACCACCACTGGTGATGACACGCGTGAAGGCTTAACAGCTGTTTTATCGGTTAAGGTTCCTGATCCTAAGTTCTCTTCGCAAACCAAAGATAAATTAGTTTCTTCCGAAGTAAAAGGAATTGTTGAAGCTTTAACATCAGAAAAACTTGAAGAATTTCTATTAGAAACGCCACAAGATGCGCGAGCTATCATGATGAAAATCATCGATGCGGCACGGGCACGTGAAGCGGCGCGTAAAGCACGTGAAATGACACGGCGAAAAACTGCATTAGATATTGCTGACTTACCTGGAAAATTAGCGGATTGCCAAGAAACCGATCCGGCTCTTTGTGAATTATTTATTGTCGAAGGAGATTCTGCAGGTGGTTCTGCCAAACAAGGCCGCAATCGCCGTTATCAAGCTATTCTGCCGCTTACGGGTAAAATCTTAAACGTGGAAAAAGCGCGCTTTGACAAAATGTTATCCTCAGAAGCAGTGGGCACATTAATCACAGCGCTGGGTTGTGGCATAGGTAAAGAAGAATATAATCCAGATAAACTACGGTATCACCGTATTATTATAATGACCGATGCGGATGTCGATGGCTCGCATATACGAACTTTATTACTGACATTTTTCTATCGACAGATGCCAGAATTGCTGCAACGCGGCACTATCTATATTGCTCAACCTCCTTTATATAAAATTAAAAAAGGCAAGCAAGAACAGTATTTAAAAGATGATGCGGCACTACAAGCTTATCTCACACAAACCGCGCTGCATGATGCTGCCTTTTACCCTCATACAGAAAGCTTTTCTATTCAAGGTCTTGGTTTAGAAAAATTAGTTATGGATTACCGCAAAGCACAGATGATGGTTCTACATTTGTCGCGACGTTATCCAATAGACGCTCTGCAAGCTATTCTTGATCTCCCTCCCTTATCTTCTGAGGAACTAACAAACTCTTCTAAAATGCTGGAATGGACAAAAAACTGGCAAGATCAATTGCAACAAACTACAAATAATGAAGCTATTCGATATCAAGTAAATATTTATGAAAATACTGAAAGACATGTATTTTTACCTGAAATAACGATCAGTACCCATGGTTTAGAAACAACCTATAAAATCTCTTATGAATTCTTTAAAACACTTGAGTATCAATGTTTATTCGATATGACTAAGCAGCTACATGGCCTAATTGGATCGGGCGCTTATGTGCAGCGAGACAGCAAAAAACAGGTAGTGAAAAATTTTAAAGAAGTATATGAATGGTTATTAGCTGAGGCACGCCGCGGGCAAGCTATACAGCGTTATAAAGGTTTAGGAGAGATGAACCCTGATCAATTATGGGAAACAACGATGGATCCGAACACCCGACGTTTGTTACGTGTCACGGTTGAAGATGCTATCGCCACTGATCAAATCTTTACTACCCTAATGGGCGATCAAGTTGAACCTCGTCGTGATTTTATTCAACAGAATGCCCTAGAAGTTGATAATTTAGATATATAAAATTATTCTGGAAATAAAACTAAAGTTGATAATTATATACCTAGGATCCAGAAAAAATGGAAAGCTTTAAACCTTGGCAAGCTTTAAAAAAAAATTCAATTGTTGATATTATTGCACCTGCTAGTGGTATGGCAGATAAATTTATCCTAGAGAAAGTAAAAACTTTATTAACAAACTGGCAATTAATACCAAGAATTTCTTCTGATTTATTTGGACCTGATCTACTTTGTGCAAACAATGATGAAAAACGTTTCCACCAGTTAAAAGACGCTTTATTTAACTCTACTTCCGATGCAATTTGGTGTTTACGTGGAGGTTATGGCTGTACTCGTCTGATACCTTCCTTACTTAAATTAACCACGCCTGAAAAATGCAAGTTGTTTATTGGTTTTAGCGATATCACTGCTTTACATTTATTTCTTCAGCAAAAATGGGATTGGCAAACAGTGCATGGTCCTACACTTAATCAAGTGACCCACCATTTAATTGAATTAGAAAATATTAATGAATTAAAAGAAATTATTTTTGGTCAATTATATCAATTAGCATATTCTTTAAAATCTTATCATCAACCCACTAATTCCTTAGATTTTATTGAAGCTTCAATTACAGGCGGCAGTCTTAGCTTAATACAAACAAGTCTGGGCACAGATTGGCAAATTGATACCAAAGACAAAATTTTATTTTTAGAAGAGGTTAATGAAGCTGCTTATCGTATCGACAGAATGCTAGAACACTTACAACAATCGGGAATATTAATTCATGTAAAAGCCCTATTATTGGGTGATTTCACTTTTTCGTCAAAACCAGAAGAGGAAAAAAAGATTCAAGAAGTACTAAAATGCTTTGCCCAGGAACAAAATTTTCCGGTATTACATTGTCCTGATATTGGCCATGGAAAAAAGAATCGTTGTTTACCTTTTGGAACAGCCTCACTATTAGACTTAAATAAGAATCAGCTCACGATTAAAATAACAGGTTAATTTCTATGCTTAATTCTTTCAGTAATGCAGCTATATTCCTGATCCAATCTTTTTTTGATCTCTATATTTTCATTTTACTTTTGCGCGTTGTTTTACAATGGGTTAATACGGACAGTCACAATCCTTTATTTATACTAATCGCGAGATTAACCAATCCGCCACTACGCCCTATTTGTCGTATGATACCCAGCCTACATGGCATCGATTTTGCGGCTATAATATTATTATTAGGCTTAGAAATGCTTAAAATTGCATTTCTTGTCTGGTTACAAGTTAATACAACGCCGCATTTTATCGGATTAATTGTACTTGCGTTTGCCGAGCTTCTTAATCAGTTAATTAATATTTTCTTTTATGCTGTCATCGCTTTAACTATTTTAAGCTGGATAAGTCCGTTAGCGCATGGTCCACTCGTTGAAATATTGGTACGCGTCAGCGAGCCTTTAATCAAACCCATTCGTGGAATCTTGCCAAGTATTTCAGGGCTCGATTTTTCGCCACTTATTCTTATCGTTGGTTTAAAATTATTAACTATTCTTTTAGTACAACCCCTAGCACAAATCGGTGCAAGCTTGGCTTTAGGTCATTAGCCGATAGTTTTTAAATAATGTGTTTATTATCATTTTATTCGTTCAAAATTATTTATTTAATATTGAATGGATATAGTACATTTTATTTTTTCATAAAAAATTAGTAACTAAAATCCTTACATAAATAAAATTATTATGCCTAAAGAATCTAATAGTCTTAAAATCCTTCCGACCACATTAACTTTTAATCACCAAAAAAGAAAACGGCCTTCTAACCTTCAACTAAATCTTCATTCGAAACGGTCTGATCTTCAATTAAATCATATAGCACCGCGAGAACAATATGTAAAACAAAGTTTTAATCAAAGTCCACAAACACCATTACCAACCCCTGAATTTAAAGAAAATCTCGCTTTAATGAGTCCAAACACAATAAATAAATCCATAGCAAATACAAATCAGCCGCTATATCAGGGACAAAATGGAAAGACAAGCTTGGTTCATTTCAAAAATCAAGAACACCGAACTCGTTCACTAAGTTACCATCAAGGATTCTCTCAAATGATAACTGCATTATCCTTTTTACATAACTCTAAATTTACAGATGAAGAAGGAAAGGATCATATCGGTATTATTCACAATGATATCAAGCCCGAAATATTTTACTTAAGAAAACTGCTAAAGCGACTATTTTTCAAAAGAAAAAATTACTGGAATATATAGCATTATTAATGTTGGCACCCATTCATGTCAGACCTGATGCTAAAGAGTTGAAAAATAAAATGAAAAACATTAGCTTTGTTATTCATAAGGAGTCAGAAATATTTTATTCACAACATCTAGGAAAAAATAATAATTATTTTCCAACTATTTTTCTACTACAAACAAACAATTACGTGGTTGTTTCTGAATCAACTATGAATATGAAAATATCCCAATAATATATTTATTTCACGATAAAAAATGTCGTTTATGTTTGCGCCGGTTTATATATACTTGCCGTAGAGAGATAGCAGCTAATACAATAAAAATCACTAATGTCCATCCTGGGATGGTTAAATTTAAAAAACGCCAAGTTCCACTACCACAATTACTTGTTCCTTGAAAAAATAATTCAATAATTTTATGGAAATAGATAGAGGTGCTATATTGGGCTATGGCTGCCTGGCAACTAATTAACTGATCTGATGGAAAATGCTCTAACCATAATTGGCGACTCGCTACCACCGCACCCACTACAGCAAATAAGAAAGTTAAGGTATGCAAGAAACAGCGTGTTACTGCTTCAAAATTAAACAACGCGCCCATTAAAAAAAACAGCCCTATCAAGGTAATAATGAACCGTTGTATGATGCAAAGCGGACAGGGAATAATTCCGACTTTATATTGCAAAAATACCGCAATCGCTAAAATTAAGACGCAAAGAAAAAATGTCAATAAATCGATCCAGCGAGTAACGGGTAAATGCATATTGAGATCCCTATCGTTAGATTAAGGCTTGTTGTAAACTACTATACATTATAGTTGGGGATTCTAGTATGCCACAAAATGTAACGCAAAAATTAATTAACTTACATAAAATCGAAGGTGAACTACACCCAGGCACAGAAATTGGTTTAAAAATTGATCAAACATTATGCCAAGATGCCACAGGTACGATGGTGATGCTGGAATGTGAAGCAATGGGACTAAATCAGACTAAAGCTGAAGTCTCAGTACAATACATTGATCATAACCTTCTACAAACAGATTTCAAAAATGCAGATGACCATTTATTTTTACTTAGCGCTTGTAAAAAATTCGGTCTTTACTATAGTGGGCCAGGTAATGGTGTAAGTCATCCTGTACATATGGAACGCTTTGGAAAACCGGGAAAAACTTTATTGGGTTCAGATAGTCATACCTGTGCAGCAGGATCGATAGGCATGTTAGCCATCGGAGCGGGTGGCTTAGAAGTTGCCATGGCTATTGCGGGATATCCCTTTCACGTAACCATGCCGAAAATTTGGGGCGTAAAATTAACCAATTCATTACCAGATTGGGTCAGCGCAAAAGATATCATTCTGGAATTATTACGTCGTCATGATGTTGATGGTGGAATTGGGAAAGTTATTGAATACTATGGACCGGGATTGCAGCACTTATCTGCAATGGATCGTCATGTCATTGCTAACATGGGCGCAGAATTAGGTGCAACCACCAGTGTATTTCCCTCTGATGCGATAACACGAGAATTCTTGAAATCACAACAACGTGAATCTGACTGGCAAGAAATTATTGCCGACCATAATGCAACTTACGATGAACATGATGAAATTGATCTTTCCAAGCTTGAGCCTTTAATTGCATTACCTTCTAGCCCAGGAAAAGTAGTACCTATCCAAGATGTAGTTGGACGACCTATTTATCAAGCCATGATCGGTTCATCGGCTAATCCTGGGCTAAGAGATTTCGCTGTTGCAGCAGAAATTGTCGCTGGGAAGCAAATAGCCCCCGGCGTTTCATTTGACATAAATCCCACCTCACGTCAAATTTTAGAAAACATGGTTGAACTAGGGATTTTAGAAAAATTAATTCGTGCTGGCGGTCGTATTCATCAAGCAGGATGTAATGGATGTATTGGTATGGGTCAAGCTCCTGCTTCAGGTAAAATAAGTTTACGTACAGTACCTAGAAATTTTCCAGGTCGATCTGGAACCAAAGAAGATCAAGTCTATCTATGTAGCCCAGAGATTGCAGCTGCCTCGGCTTTAACAGGTGTTATTACCGATCCTCGTTCTCTAAACGATAAAACCTATCCCCATTTTAAAGAACCCAAAAAAATTATTATTAATGAAACGATGTTGATTCCTCCCTCTACAAATCCTACCGAAATAAAATTAGTTAAAGGTCCAAATATCCAACCTTTACCTATCATTGCTCCTTTAGCCGATGATATTGAAGGCCCAGTTTTAATTAAAGTAGGCGATGATATCTCTACTGATACAATTTTGCCTGCGGGTGCTAAAGTACTTCCCTTTCGCAGTAATATTGCTGGAATTAGTCAGTTTGTTTTTGATCAAATCGATCCATCTTACCCAAAAAGAGCTTTAGAATATCAACAAACGGGATCCATTATTGTAGGTGGTGATAATTATGGCCAGGGTTCCAGTCGTGAACACGCTGCCATTGCACCGCGCTATTTAGGTGTACAAGCTGTGCTAGTTAAACAATTTGCCCGTATTCATAGACAAAACTTAGTTAATTTTGGAATTTTACCTTTAATTTTCACTAATCCTGCGGATTATGACACAATTGACCAAGGTGATGTTTTATTAATCAAAAATATTCGTGAAACTATTCAAACTTCTGAGAAACTAACCGTTCATAATAAAACTAAAAATAAAAATTACACCGTTACCCATCCTTTAAGTCCTCGAGAATTAAAAGTATTATTAGCCGGTGGGCTCATTAATTGGCTAAAACGATAAACATTAAAAAAAGCTTCTAATGAAAATAATCCTTAAAGAGAGTTTGAGGTGGTTTTTGTTCATACAAAATACGATATACCCCTTCACAAAACGGCGCTTTAACTCCATTTTTACTTAATAAAAAGAAAATATTTTTGGCAGTCTCATAACCTTCTGTGGTTCCAATTAATTTTTTAGTTTCCACTAAGCTTCGTCCTTGTCCTAAAGCTAAACCTAAACGACGATTCCGCGATTGATTATCGGTGCAGGTTAATACCAGATCTCCAAGACCCGATAAACCCAAAAAAGTTTCCCGCTTTGCACCCAATGCAATACCTAGTTCAATCATTTCTGATAATCCTGCAGTAATCACCGCAGCTTTTGCGTTAGCACCAAAACCTAAACCCTCAGTCATACCGACTGCAATCGCTAATACATTTTTTATTGCACCACCAAGTTCTACACCAATAATATCTTGTGTTATTTCCACTCGAAAATTTTTTGTCTGGAATCTTAGTGATAGATCATGCGCAAAATTATAATTTTCCGATGCAATGCATACAGCAGTTGGTAAACCCATAGCGACTTCTTTAGCAAAACTTGGACCTGATAGCACTGCTACTTCTCTATGCCCTAAAACGTCTTTAACGACTTCATTTAGTAATTGATTTTTTTCAGAATCTAAACCTTTACTCGCCCATAACAAACGCTGATTAGCTTGTAAAAAAGGAGATATTTTTTTTAAAGTAGTAAGAAAAGCAACACTCGGGACGACAATTAAAATATCTTGTGTTCCTGAAAGAACAGTTTGGTAATCGTCTGAACAAGTGATATAAGGAGGAAAAACAACACCAGGTAGATAGCGATCGTTAGTTCTTTTAGTATTTATTTCAGAGATCTGTTGTTTTTCATATGCCCATAAATGCACCTTTTGTTGTTTATGTGCTAAATGTACAGCTAGAGCACTTCCCCAAGCCCCTGCACCAATAATAGAAATAGGCAAATGATTATCAGGTGATTTTTCAGACATTGGATTTCCCATTATTAAGCTTCATATTCATGGATTTAAGTTTAACATAGGGTTTTAGATAATTATCATAAAATCAACAAAAAAACTAAAAGCAGTGTAAGAAATAAAGTTTAAAATCAAAAGAAGAATCGTAAGTGGGCTGAACTATTAAGACTAACCAACCAGATAAAGCTAAATAGGGACCAAAAGCCATCCCTTTTCGAAAGTTATCTTTATTCATAAAATATAAGACTATACCAACAAGAGATCCTGCAACAGCAGCTAAAAACAAAAGATAAGGTAAAGCTTTTATGCCAAACCAAGCGCCCAATAAAGCAAAACATTTAAAATCTCCCTCCCCCATTGCTTCGATTTTTATTAGATTCTGATAGCATTTTGCTAATATATAAAGAAAAAGGTACCCAAAAAATGCTCCTAAAATAGCCTCTTCGGGCGAAATAAATAAATGAAATAGGCTAGAAATTAATCCACACCATAATAAAGGGAAAATAATGATATCCGGTAATATTCTAAATTTAAAATCAATAAACGCTAAAACTAATAAACCCCAAGTCAAAATTAATGCCGGAAGGGTTTGTAACCCTATTCCAAAGCGCTCAATAATTATAAATGAGGTTACTAAAGTTAAACTCTCGATTAGAGGATAACAAAAAGAAATTCTTTTTTGACAATATGCACATTTTCTTTTTAGGAAAAAATAACTTAACAATGGTATTTTTTGTAAAACAGTTAAAGATTCACAACAATTTGGACAATGAGAAAGAGGAAGAAATATATTAAAGGTTTTAACAGGTAAGTGTAATGAATTATCTCGATTTAAATATTGTTGAGAAGCTTCTCTCCATTGTTTCTGTAAAATTAAAGGTAAACGATAAATCAATACAGTAAGGAAACTACCTAACAATGCACAAAAAAGAGCAACGCTAACTATTAAAAAATATTCCATTTAAATAACACTCCCTAATTTAAATATCGGCAAATACATTGCTATAACCAAACTACCTACCATCAAACCTAAAATAATAATTAGTACTGGTTCTAATAACACCGATAGGTTATCCACAAAATAATTCATTTTTTCTTCGTAGAGATCGGCAATATTGTTTAACATTTCACTTAAACAATTAGCAATTTCCCCTATTTTAATAAGCTGTAATAAATCTAATGGAAATATTTTTTGCTGTGAAAAAGCTTGATAAAAGCCTTTTCCGTCACGTATCTGTTTACAACTTAATAAGATAGCCGATTTATAAACAAAATTACCAGACATCTCAGCAATAAGCTGTAAAGCATCTATTAAAGGCAAACCCGCCGCAAGAGCGGTGGCTAATGCACGCGTAATTCGAGCTATTATAATTTTTGAGAGAATTTTATTGACAATAGGAATTTCCAAAAAATATCTATCTAATTTATCATCGATTATTGGAAATTTTTTCTTTAAGCAAATGAAAGAAAAACCTAATATTGATAAAGCTAATCCACAATTGATACAAAAAAATCCTATATGTTTTGATAAATATATAATTATTCGCGTTATAAAGGGTAATTGTGACCCAGCGTCTAAAAAAAATTGTTCAAACTGAGGTACCACTCCCATTAGTAAAGCGATAAAGACTAGGCTTGCCACTATTAAAACTACCATAGGATATACTAATGCATTAATTATTTTTGCTTTTAGTTTTATGGTTTTTTCTTGATATACTGCAATGCGCTCAAACATCAAACCTAATGTAGCGGTTTTTTCTCCTAATGCAATTAAGCTACAATGAAATTTATTAAAATACGACTTATTTTCTTGCAATATTTCACTTAAAAAAAAACCATCTTTCAAATCATAAATTATTTTTTGTAAATATTCTTTTAACACTGTATTACTAGCGGTGATTTCAAGTAATTCCAAGATGTGCAGTAATGGAATTCCGGATTGTAATAAACGAGCTATTTGGCGATTTAACAGAAAAATATCCTGCTTTTTAATAGGTTTTACAAACCTAATAATCCAACGAGGATAAATATTAGTTATAAAAATATTTTGGCGTTCTAAATCTAATCGTAGTTGATCTTTATTTCGGAATAAGTCTTCACCTTTGCATGATTTTCCCTCGTTAGTAATTCCTTTCCAACAATAAACTTTAATAATACTTAACATAATTATTTTAATCTTTTATTACACGTTTCATTTCTAATAAACTGATGACACCTTGTTTAAGTTTTTCTAAGGCAGATAAATACAAAGTTTGCATTCCTTGTTCTTGTGCAAATTCGTTTATTTCAAAGGCGGAATTTTTTCGTAAAATTATTTTTTTTATTTCCTCAGTTAGTTTTAAAATCTCAAAAATACCAGTTCGACCTTCATAACCTTGCATGCAAAGTGAACATCCTTTTGCAGTGTATATTTTAATATCTAATGGGAAATTTAATTTTAACAATTTTTTTTTTGATAGCTTCTCTTCTATTTTACAAGACGCGCACAAACGTCTTACTAAACGCTGTGCAATAATTAACTGTATAGAAGTTGCAATATTGTAAGTAGGAATATTCATATTTTCTAAACGGATCAAACTCTCAGCGGCATTGTTTGTATGTAAAGTGGATAAAACAAGATGTCCAGTTTGAGCAGCTTTTATTCCTATTTCGGCTGTTTCTTGATCCCGCATTTCTCCTACCATAATAATATCAGGATCTTGGCGCAAAAAAGCTCTTAGTACACAAGCAAAATTTAAACCTATGACCGGATTTACATTAACCTGATTAATTCCTGATAAAATAATTTCTATGGGATTTTCGACAGTAGAAATATTTACTGTAGACTTTTTTAAAAAATTTAATCCTGTATAAAGTGTGATAGTTTTTCCGCTTCCGGTAGGTCCTGTGACTAAAATCATGCCGTGGGGACTTGATAAGGCTTTGATGAATTCTTTTTTTTGTATTTTGTTCATACCTAATTTATCTATTTCTAATAACATTTTGTTACTGTCCAAAATTCGAATAACTAATTTTTCACCATGAATAGTTGGACAGGTACTTAATCGGCAATCCACATTTCGACCATTAATATCTTTTAATTGAAAACGACCATCTTGTGGAATCCTTCTCTCAGCAATATCAAGTTGAGACATAATTTTTAATCGAGTGGTAATTCTTGAAATTAAATTTCTTGGCAAAACAACCATGACATATAATAATCCATCAATACGAAATCGTATTTTTAAGTGATCTTGGTAAGGCTCTATATGAACATCAGAAGCATTACGCATGATTGCATCAATCAAAAGTTTATGAACGTAATTTATAATAGTTAAATCATCATTCCTGGAATTATTTAAAGTTATATCTAGATCATGATTTTCTTTTAATTGTGTTTCTTTATATCGACTTAAATCTACTTGACTAGTAATGTTGTGTTTTATTAGAGAATTGTCTTTTATTTTCTTTAATAATTCGACTATTTGTTTTTCGTCTGCGACCTTATATTCCAACATTAAACCCGTTGCAAATCGAATATCATCTAAAACAAGTTGTTGAGTGGGATCGACTAACGCTAAAACCAATTTTTTCCTATCGTGCGTTAGAGGTAATATTTGATATTTTTGAAGTATATTTTTATCAATTAGGTCGCTTGGTATTTGTGTTATATCGATACTATCTAAATCAATGTATGTCAGAAAAAATTCTTCTGCTAAAAGATGAGCTAAATAGGAAGAATCTATCTTTTGAGTTTGAATTAAATAACTTATAAACGAAATTTGTTGTTGCTTAGCATAATCCACCATTTCATTAACAAATTCCTTCTTTAATCCACAGTCGTGTATTAAATGTTGAAGAAAATTATTGATGGCAAATTTTTTCATTTTATTATATCCCTATATTTTATCTTCATCAGTATAACGCAAATTAAAAAAAAATGTATTGACACATTTTATTTTTAATGTTTAGATAAATATCACCCGTTAATGAATACCTTGCTGGTAGAAGTTCTAGGGGTTAAGAATAGAAATATTTAAAAACAACAATAGTTTCTATTTTTAGGACTTGCTTATTTTCTTATAGGTAATGTTTAAGGATAAATTAAATGCAAAATTTGTATTATTGTATTGATATATTTTTTAAGTTTTACAATATTGGAAAGTATGGAAATCCAGCAAGGTTTTTAGATTTTACCATGCATTCTTGGTAGTTTCTTATCTAGAATATAACCTAAATTTCGCATTTCGAATCTCCTAAGGTATATTAAATAAATTTCAGGTAATTCTTAGAAATATAGGATTTAATACCTATGTGTGTATTGAACCAATCTACTATTCATATTTGGCATACAAGATTTGATGACCATACTAAAAAATATAAGCTCTTTAAAAGTTGGCTTGCTCCCGAGGAAGAAATACGCGCTGAAAAATTAGCTATCATTTATCGACAAAACTTTATTATTTCAAGAGGGGTGCTTCGCGATTTATTAGCCTATTATTCGCAACAACCTCCACAGAAGCTTAAATTAAGCTATTCAGTTTCTGGTAAACCTTTATTAATATACTCTAAGCCATGCGTGGAATTTAATCTTTCCCATTCAAAAAATATCTTGGTTTGTGCTTTTACTCTCGACACGCCCCTGGGTATAGATATTGAATACATAAATTCAAGGATGCACTTCGACAGAATCGCTTATCGTTTTCTTCTTGCAGATGAATATGATCAATTACAATTACTGCATGGGAGAAAAAAAATAAAAGCATTTTTTAATGCTTGGGTAAGAAATGAAGCGTTAATAAAAGCCAAAGGCAATATTTTGCAGACGCATCCCTATTCTCGATATAAACTTTCCTTAGATCATCAAATAAGTACTAAAAAATACGAACAAAAAGAATTAAATTCTTTTTTTGCAATTTCAAATTTATCTCTTTATCCTGATTTCGCAGCCGCTATCGCCGTAAAAGGAAATGAAAAATCTATTTTTATTAAAAAATATACTAAAATAATGTCAGAGTTTAATAGGTAGAAAATACTTTTGTCATAAACGATGCTTAAAGAAATAAAAATCACTCCTTTTTTATTTCTTTAAGAAAAAATATTATCTAATTTATTAAAACTCCATCAGCATGAAACGCACTACTCCACATGTCGTATCGTCAGGCTGCATTTCTGTCAAGGGGTAATGCTGGTTGAGCGCTTTCAAATAACGGCGATTACCATCGATGACTAGCTGTCTAAAAAGTAAGGTATTGCCAGGATCTTGCTTTATTTTAGCTAAGATAAAAGCAGCATTGTGTGCCACACAATCAGTATCTAATACAATAATACAATTTTTAGGAAAACTCGGACCTTGTGCGGTTTCCATGCAATCATTTTCTACGCGAAGCGCAAAAGCATCTGAACTAAGCGGAATATTAGTGCTCAAATACTTAGAATAGGTTTTTGGTGAAATCTTTATAAAATGCAGAAAACGTTCTTTCGCCTCTTGGGGTGTCAATAAAGGCACTTGATAGTAAGATTGGCTATTTTCATACTGATAAGCTCCCTCATTCTCTTCAGCTGCATGCTCATGATCTAGCCATCCGTGCGGTTTATTAAAAACTTTCTCTATATGATTAGCCAATCTATCACCAATATTTTTAATCGGACTATTGCCAATTAAATGACTAATTTGGCTTTGTGAACGATCCAAATGCTCAGATAGATCGGTGATCCCACCTACCAAGCGAGCTAATTTCCGTAAATTTTTCCGTCTAATATCTTTTATATTCATGCCATAGCTTTATTAAAGTTTTAGTGTTATGACCCATACAGTAAACTTATACTTTGTTTAAAGTCCTATAAATGTCAAAAAAAGTAATATGTATGGTAATACATATTACCTTTTTAGATAAGTGGTTGGCATAATTATTTTAATTAAACAACAAAATCCCCTAGCTTTTTCTTAACTTTTACCTTTTTCAGATGTATATAATTTGGTAAACCTTTTTGATAGGGAGGATAATCCTCACCCTGAATTAATGGCAGCAGATAATCACGACATCGCTGAGTAATATGAAAACCATCTTTAGTGATATAAGATCGTGGCAATTTTTTTTCTTTATTAGCCACGCTAGCTAATGTTGTCTCTCCTATGGCCCATTTATAGCGCTTACTGTTAGTTCTAACGATAGTAGGCATAACTGCATTTTTACCTTTGATTGCAAATTCAATCGCTGCTTGGCCTAAAGCATATGCTTGTTTAACATCCACATTAGCAGCGATATGCCGTGCAGAACGTTGCAAATAGTCGGGTAGTGCCCAGTGATATTTAAAGCCTAATTTCGTTTTAATTAATTGTGCAATAACTGGAGCCGCGCCTCCTAACTGCTTATGTCCAAAAGCATCGATGGTACCCGCTTCAGTTAAAAATTTTTGCGTAGAATCTCTAATGCCTTCTGCTAAAACGATAACGCAATAACCCCATTTTTTTACTGTTTTATCTACTTCCTTTAAAAATAGAGCTTCGTTAAAAATTATTTCAGGAAATAAAATAATATGTGGTGCATCTCCTTTTTTTTGCATAGCCAATCCACTTGCTGCTGCTATCCAACCCGTATGTCGACCCATGACTTCCATAATGAATACTTTAGTTGAAGATGCATACATCGATGCAACATCTAAACCGGCTTCTAATGTAGAAATAGCTACATATTTTGCTACTGAACCAAAACCAGGACAATTATCAGTGATAAGCAGATCATTATCTACTGTTTTGGGAATACCTATGCAAATTAAGGGGTAACTTATTTTTTGACTAAGCAAATAAATTTTATGTGCAGTATCTTGCGAATCTCCCCCCCCATTATAAAAAAAATACCCAATGTCATGTGCCTTAAAAACTTCTAATAAGCGTTCATATTCTGCACGATTGTCCTCTAAGTTCTTTAATTTATATCGACAAGAACCAAAGGCTCCTCCGGGCGTATAACGTAACCCGGCAATTGCTTGACTGCTTTCTTTACTGGTATCAATTAAATCCTCTGTTAGGCCACCTATAATGCCATTACAACCAGCATAAACCTTACCCATTTTATTTTTATATTGTCTAGCGGTTTCGATTAAACCACAGGCTGAGGCATTAATAACTGCCGTTACGCCGCCTGATTGAGCATAAAACACATTTTTCTTTGACATCCTGCTTATTCTCCAGGTAACTTAAAGTTAAGTACACTCACAGTAATTGAATTTTTGACGTGTTTTAAAGAGAGTTGTGAGTTGCGCGGCAACACAGGCAAAAATTCAAGTATAAAGAGTATAATATACTTGAAACATTCACACTTTTTCTAGAGTAGCATGCGACTTCATATTTTAGGCATTTGCGGAACATTCATGGCTGGCATTGCCTTAATAGCCAAGCAGAAAAATTTTGCTGTCACAGGCTCAGATGCAAATATCTATCCTCCAATGAGTAATCATTTAGCCGAGCATAATATTCCGATTTTTGAAGGCTATGAGGAAAAAAATTTATTACCTCATCCCGACTTAGTCATCATGGGTAATGCCATGTCACGTGGAAACCCATGCGTTGAATATGTTTTAAATCAAAATATCCCTTATACTTCAGGTCCACAGTGGTTAACGGAAAATGTATTACACGAATATCATGTTTTAGCGATTTCTGGAACACATGGCAAAACCACTGTATCAAGTTTATTAAGTTGGATATTAGAATATGCCGGGTTAAATCCTGGCTTTTTAATTGGAGGGATTTCCAATAATTTTAAAAGCTCTGCGCGTTTAGGCAAAGATTTTTTTGTCATTGAAGCAGATGAATATGACACTGCATTTTTTGATAAACGTTCGAAATTTATTCATTATCATCCTAAAACTTTAATTTTAAATAACCTTGAATTTGACCACGCAGATATTTTTCCAAGTTTAGACGCAATTAAAATACAATTTTCTTATTTACTCCGAACAATACCTAACCAAGGGTTAATTATCTGTCCTAAAGATGATAAAAATTTACAAAATGTCATTTCTTATGGCTGTTGGACACCTATTGAATACACAGGAAATAAAGAAAATAATGATGTAATTTGGCGAACTGCACTTTTAAAAGCAGATGCTAGTCAATTTACTGTCCATCATAAAAACATTAAACAAGGTGATGTAAATTGGCAATTAATTGGCGATCATAATGTTGCCAATGCAATTATTGCAATAGCGGCAGCAAATCATGTTGGTGTTAATCCCAAAATCGCAATTGCTGCATTAAATCAATTTCAGGGAGTAAAACGTCGTTTAGAAATTTATAAAAAAGTTAATGACATTACCCTTTATGATGATTTCGCACATCACCCAACCGCAATTTCTGCAACTTTAGCAGGTTTACGTAAAAAAATTGGAAGTAAAAAAAGGATATTAGTTATTTTAGAGGCCGGAACGCAGACTATGCGCTCGGGTATACATAGAGAAACTCTTGTCCCTTCCTTACAGAATGCTGATAGTGTATGGATGTTGCGACCAAAACAAGATTGGGATTTTGAGCAAGCCCCACAAACGACATCCATTCCTATTTTTATTTGTGATTCTATAGCCGATATCATTCAAAAAGTTGTTAAAGAAGCTAGAGCATCTGATCATATTGTTATTATGAGTAACAGAGGTTTTGGTAATGTGCATGAAAAATTAGCTCGAGCATTAGAAGCACATGAATAGCTCTGCGGCTAACTATCTCAAAACAGCATTAACTTTAGCAGAAATACGAAAAGGTTTTTGCGCGCCAAACCCTTGTGTTGGAGCTATCTTAGTTAAAAATGAGCAGATAATTGCTAAAGGTTATCATCAAGCAAGCGGTTCTCCACATGCTGAAGTAGACGCTATCAATAAAGTTGATGCTTCTCTCATCCAAGGCGCAACATTGTATGTCACTTTACAACCTTGTTGTCATACTGCTAAAAAAACTCCTCCTTGTACAGATTTGATTATAAAAAGCGGCATACTAAAAGTTGTTTATGGGTTTCAAGATCCTAATCCCGCTGTAAACTGTTGTTCTGATAAAATATTACAGGATGCTGGTATTGAATGCATCCACTATCCTATTGAGCTTATCGATAATTTTTATGTAAGTTATGCCTTTTGGTGGAAACATAAAAGACCGTTTACTACGGCGAAATTAGCCATGAGTTTAGATGGGAAAATTGCCGGAGAAAATGGAAAAAGAATTCAATTAACCGGCGAAATCGCACAACAATTTACTCATCATCAACGTAAACATTCAGATGCTATTTTAACTACAGCTAAAACTATTGCATTAGACAATCCATTACTAAATTGTCGTATCGACGGTAATACTTACAAAAAACCCCTTTACATTTTAGATACCTATCTCAGCACATCTATTTCAGCAAACGTTTTTAATTCCGCAGAACCAATAACAATTTTTCATAACATTTCAGTAAATAAGAAAGAACAAGATCGATTTCGAAAATATGATGTTCGTTTCCTTCCAATAAAAAGTAATACTAATAATCTTGATTTACTAGAAATACTTAAACAAATCGGCCAAGATGGAATAATGGATCTTTGGATAGAAAGTGGAGGTAAAAGTTTTCAATCTTTTGTCCAAAATAATTTATTACAACATGCTTATATTTATGTAGCACCCATATGGCTGGGAGAAAACACTCAATCAGCATTTACTTCACCCGAGCCGTTAAAAGGGGCACTATTGACCGATTCAATTATTTTAGGTCAGGATACTTGTTTTGAGTTTAAATGGAGGGAACATTAGGCGTATAATAGTGTCTCAATCAGCAATATAATAAACAGACATAGATAATGAAAACCTCTACATTTCCATTTCCCACCATTACATGCGCTTTAGAAGATTTGCGCCAAGGTAAGATGATTGTTCTATTCGATCATGAAAATCGTGAAAATGAGGGTGACTTGGTCTTAGCAGCTGAAATGGTAACCCCAGAAGCCATTAACTTCATGGCTCAACATGCCCGTGGATTAATCTGTTTAGCTTTAGTTGAAGAAGATATCAAACGTTTACAAATCCCAATGATGGTAAAGCAATCTACCAACCCTTTTAATACGGCCTTTACTGTCTCTATAGAAGCTGCAAAAGGCGTTACAACCGGCATTTCCGCCGCCGATCGAGCTCATACCATTCAAGTTGCTATTAACCCACAAAGTGGTCCTCATGATATTGTCATGCCCGGGCATATTTTTCCGTTACGTGCCCGAAAAGGCGGTGTTCTAGAACGTATGGGGCAAACAGAAGGTAGTACTGATTTAACCCGTTTAGCGGGTTTAACATCCGCAGCAGTTATCTGCGAAATCATGAACCCTGATGGAAGCATGGCTCGCTTCTCTGATTTAGAAAAATTCGCCAAACAACATCAACTCAGTTTATTATCGATACGAGATTTGATCCAATACCGTTTACAAACTGAATCTTTAGTCCAAGAAATCGCTTCTATTCGACTACCCACCGAAGAATATGGAGATTTGACTATCAAACTGTTTGAAAGTTGTATGGACAAACATCACCATTTAGCAATCATTAAGGAAAAGTCTGGTGCATCCTCTGAACCCACTTTAGTACGTATTCATTCAGAATGTTTCACTGGCGATCTATTTGGTTCTATTCGCTGTGATTGTGGTTGGCAGTTACATGAATCCTTAATCCAAATCAGTCAACAAGGAGGTGTATTGCTTTATTTACGCCAAGAAGGTCGTGGTATTGGTTTATTAAATAAACTTAAAGCCTATGCTTTACAAGACCAAGGTTTTGATACTGTTGAAGCAAATCAAAAATTAGGTTTTGGCAGTGATGATCGTAATTATTGGATAGGGGCGCAAATGCTGCAAAACCTCAAAGTATTACAAGTTAGATTACTCACTAATAATCCGCAAAAAATTGTTGATTTAGAACAATATGGAATTGAAGTTGTTCAACGCATTCCATTAATCGCAAAACCTAACTCAACAAACCTTGCCTATCTAAAAACTAAACAAACCAAACTTGGACATCTACTCAATTTATAAAAAAGGAGCAAACCCATGCAAAAAATAAAAGAAATTATTGCTAAACCCTTATATTTCAATCAACCCACCGATGAATTTAATATTGCTATCGTAGTTAGTCGTTTTAATCAAAGTATCACCGAAGAATTACTAAATGGGGCCTTACAAAGGCTAAAAGAATTAAATTTTCCTGAACAACACATCACTATCGTCAGAGTTCCTGGTGCAGTAGAAATCGGCCTTACTGCTCAACAAATAGCCATTTCAGATGAAAATTGTCTAGCTATTATTTGTTTGGGAGCTGTTATACGAGGCGAAACCGATCACTACGATTACGTTTGTCGGCAAGTGAGTTATGCTTGCCAAAAAGTTGCTTTACAAGAATCTATACCTGTCATTTTTGGAGTGTTAACCACTGACAGTGAAGAACAAGCACTTGCGCGTATAGACGGAAAGCGATGTCACAAGGGGCGAGATGCAGTCGATGCAGCAATGGAAATGATCTCAGTGCTTGAACAAATCGAAGCTGAATAAATATAATCACTTCTATATTCAGCAATTATTTTATAATTGCTGATCAATTAGAAGAAATATACTTTTCGCGCCGAATAATTTCTGTAGGAAAGGCATAGCTTTTGACTAATAGGGTAAAAACTTCATCCACCATATTGGGATTACCGCACAAATAGACAATATCTTGTTTGGGGTTTGGTTTTATTTCACTAAAAGCATTTAATACATAACCAGTATGTTCAAAATTTAATGCTTCTTGCAATTTAACCCGACTATAATATGCATGAAATTCAAACCATCGGTTTTTTTCTGCAAATTCAATAAACTCATTACGATATAATAGATCTTCAGGCCTACGCACACCGAATAACAAGATAACCTTAAAACAGGGTCGCAAGTTAAATCGCTGCGCTAATTCAGCTAACATTGTCCGGTAAGGTGTAACACCCGTACCCGTTGCTACCAAAATATATCGTTCGGGCATCTCATCACGAAGAATAAGTCGGCCAAAAGGACCGGTCGCTGTTAATCTATCTCCAGGTTTTAATGTGAATAACAACTCACTTGCCGTACCTGCGGGGACATAAGATGCTGCAAATTCAATTTTATTAGTCGCTTGGTGTGTTTTATTAGCGATACTATAACTACGGCGCAGTACTTTTTCAGCAGTAGGAATATGCAAAGTAATAAATTGTCCTGGAATGAACTCAAAGTTCTCCCCCTCTTCATAGCGAAAAGTGAAATGCTTGACATCTGGAGCAATCTGCTCACCTGTCTCGAGGATTAGATGGAATTCTTTTCGTGACATAATCCGCGTAGTCTAATCAGCTGAATTCATTTCGTCAAAATATTTGATGCCGAAACAAACTTTGAAGCCAACTCAAAAGCAAATTTCCAAACTGCATACTCGCAGAAACAATCTAGAAAATTAGCTAAGGCTCTTTATATTGATAGCGGAAGAGAAGAATGATCGGTCAATTGTGCTTATCCATGACTTAGTTTTTCAAGCGTAGTTTCTACGAGTATGGTTGAGTTAGTTTTCATGTGGCGAACTTTCTTACTGAAAAATCGAGTCACTGAGTTTCTGTGTTTATTAAGTGTTTGTTGATGCTCGTGATGCCAATGAGCTATTTTTTGATAAAACTCCGGTATAACTCCATGGGTTATAATTTCTTCACCATGTGTAGCAAGTGTTGTCCGCAATTTATTAAATGCATTCAATTTTTCTTTAGTAATTTGAGAATTATTTGATGTTCTCTGTAATTTATTAACCTGTTGTTCTATTTTATTATGAAAGTTTATAAGCAAAGACAGGATTGGTTCGAGCTGTTCTTTGAAATCCGCAGCAGATGAAATCCCTAGAATTTTTACTGCTTTTTTAGGGACTATTTCATAGGGCTTTGTTATTATTTTTTTTGTTGGTTCTCTCCAGGCTGTCAAATCATCAGGTGCTTCTCGATAAAGACATGGCTGATAATGGAGACTTTTTACTGGCATGAGTCTGCTATTCATATCATCTAAAAATAATTCTCGCTCTTTAAAACGGTAATTACGCTCAATTTCCTTAATGAAATTCCCAGCAATTCTTGCATGGACTTCTTGTGTGGGATGCACGTCGTCCCAAAACAAGCAACCTCCCGCAGGTTCTATTTGATCTTTTTTTGCTTTAGGTAAACCGCTGTTTTTTCTAGCTTCTGATAATGAAATAGAAACGTCTGCCAGGTGCAGTGGCGATCCATCAACCATAACCTTATTTAAAGCAGATGAAATGATACGGCCTATAGAGGGATCACGTAATTCACGGCAACCAGTAATTAATACTGCATCTTGGCTTGCTGGATTTGATCTTTTTTTGTAAATTGCTTGCATTGTCGAATAAGAATCGGAATTTTCTTTTAATTCAAGCAACTTTTCTTCTGACTTTACAATCTGACCTTCTTTAATATAGTAAACTTTATAATGATGTAGCGTATCTCGATTTGCTTCACCATTTGTTATTTCCTGTAAAATAACAGCATTTCTACTTTTTGTTTTGATGTCTTCTAGTACTTTACCAAGATCATTTGCAGAAGTTGTATATAAAGCACACCCTATAGTAAAGCCATTTTCTTCAGGATCAACATGAATATACTGATATAAGGTATGGACATCCAAAAGTTTTACATGACAGTTTAGTTTTGCTTTTGATATCGCCCGCCTTTTTATATAATCCTTTAAATTATCGGTTTCAGCGCTGCTTGCTTGTCCTAAGTCTTCTAAACGTTTCCATTGTTTTTTTGATAACTGCATATCAACAACAAGATAAGTCCCATCATTGTTTTCTAAATATTTTTCACCCTGCCAAAAGTAAATTTTTCTATTTAAATCTTTTCCTTGGATGATAAATGCTTTCTCTTTAGGCATTTTTTTACCTATATCTTCCTGTAAAACGATAGGTGTATCATACGGCTCAAAATTTGCATTCTTATGTCTCTGGTAACTTGCCACTAATTTATTTAATTGACAATTGAAAGAATTGATTATAGCCCATGCTTGTTCTTTTTCTTCGTCTGTCTTATCGTGATAGCTTGGTGTGAGTGTGATATTAGGCATATTAGCCAAATAAACATCCCTTCCCCCATTCAAAGCATAAAAATCCATCCATGCTTTTATACTTCGAATGGCTCTTGCTGCTCCAGCCTCATCCATGTATCCAATTGTGAATAAGTCATTAAGACCAATCATATTAAGGACTAGTGAATCTTTAAATGAATTACTGCGCTTACCTGCATTTGCATAAGCCTTTTTTGCTTCGGCGTTAAGATGCGTAACAAACGGACGCGCATAAAATGTTCTTGGAAATTTAAAATAACTACAGATTGAGTTATAGTTATAAGCTGTCGCCCCTCCTTGTGCCCAGCACTGCACATCATTCAGTTGAGAATATAATCTACCCTTATCTGAGTACTCAAAACTATTCAGTAAGGGTGAATCTTTCAATTTCTGCTGATACTCAAACTCAAGCGCTACAAAATCTGCCCAGGTGGCCGGACCGTTGCTAAACAATCCCCAGGGTGAATACCCAAGCAGTATTGCTGTTAGCCATGCAGGAAGTTTACGAAACTTGTAAAATTCACCATTTTCTCCTCCCTCATCAGTAAGACTATCTCCAAAAATATGGATATTTGTTATAGATCTATTTGGCATAGAGTTAGCCTCTCTTAACTAGTTCATAAATTAAATACCTCCCTGTTTATTTCAGATTCTATCTGTTTGATGCGTTTAGACGCATATCTATCCTCATATCATTAAATAGATTTCTCTATTGGAAATGATAGTAAGTAAAAATTAAGAATTTATTAAACTAAAATAAAAAATTTTTACTTAAAGTAACTTTTAGCAATAGCTACATCTTGAGTAATTTGTTCTTTTAGCGCATGTAAACTAGCAAATTTTTTTTCATCGCGTATTTTTTTTAAAAATTCTATTTCAATAAATCGACCGTAGATATTTTCATCAAAATCAAATAAATGAACTTCTAATAAATTTTTCAATCCATTTATAGTAGGGCGTATACCACAATTGGCTATTCCTGGTAATGGTGTCGTTGTCAAACCAAATATGTTTACAACGAATACACCTTGTAAAGGAATTACCTTACGATGCAATCCAATATTCGCTGTTGGGAAACCAAGTAAACGTCCGCGCTGATCGCCATAGATGATGCGACCACTGAGTCTAAAAGGGCGTCCAAGTAGTAATTCTGCTAATTTAAAATCACTTTGCTTGACAGCATTTCTTACACGTGAACTACCTATGCGCTCATTTTCAAATAATACTGTTGGCGTAGAAAAAACCTTGAATCCATATTTTTGACTTAGTTTTTGCAAAAAAGGAAAATCTCCTTGTCGTCCTCTGCCAAAACGAAAATCATCCCCAACTATTAAACCTTTAACCCCTAATTTGCCGATTAAAATTTTTTTAACAAATTCTTCTGCGCTGCATTCTGCTAAACGTTTATTAAAACCTAAACAAAGAATTCGATCAATCGCTAAAAATTGTAACAATTTAATTTTTTCTCGGAGTCGCATTAAACGAGCCGGAGCTTTTTCTGCATAGAAAAATTCTTGTGGATGAGGCTCAAAAAGAATCACGCAAGTAGGTAGATTAAGTTGTTTGCCGAGTTTAATTAAAGATTGAATAAGTTTTTGATGCCCTTGATGTAAACCATCAAAATTACCAATAGTCGCGACGCATCCTTTATGTTTGGTTTTTATATTATGAATATTGCAAATGAGCTCTGTCATGACTGGGCTTTTAAATCATGGAAGCGCAAGCCGCTAATCCATAACATAACGATATAAATAATAATTGCAGTGATACCTAGCAAGAAAATATGTGAAAAACGTTGTTGCCAATCCCAATTTATCCAAACAAGAGTAGCGTCAGCCATCCAGTACAAAAATAAACACAATATGCTATTTGCAAATAATAAACGTAATGCAAACTTTAACCATCCTGCTTGCCATTGAAAAACTTGGCGAGTTTGCAATCCCCATAACAGCAAACCCGCATTCAACCAAGCAGATAACGAGCTTGCCAAAGCTAAACCAGCATGTTTTAGAGGAAAAATTAATAAGGCATTAAAAATCATATTCGCAATTAGAGCAATAATTCCTATTCTCACCGGTGTTCTTATATTTTGCTGTGCATAAAAAGCTGCTGCTAGTACCTTTATTAACATAAAGGCTTGTAAACCCACAGAATATGCAATCACACTGCGTTGCGTCATAAAAACATCATGAATAGTAAATTTTCCATAATGAAAAAGCGTAACAATTAGCGGTCCCGATAATATCAACATAGTTAATGAAGCAGGAAGACCTATCAATAAATTACAACGCAATCCCCAATTTAAGGTACTGGCAAACAATTCAGAAGATTTCGCCGCATGTTGTCGAGAAAGATGCGGCAAAATTACCGTCATTAAAGCCACCCCAAATACACCTAATGGGAAATAAGCAAGCCTATCTGAGTAATAAAGCCAAGTCACACTGCCAGCCACTAAAAAAGAAGCAAAAACTGTATTCAGCAATAAACTAATTTGTCCTATAGATGATCCAAATAATGCCGGCAACATAAGCTTTAATACTTTTTGTACGCCAGGATCCCGCCATTTAAATTTTGGTTTTTGTAATAATTTTAATCGATTCAAAAAAGGTAATTGAAAACCTAATTGTAAAAATCCTGCTAGCAATACACCCCAAGCCTGGGCTTCAACAGGAACTTTAAAAAACTGGGTCACACCAAAGGCAGTAAAGATTAATGAGATATTTAGTAATGCAGGTGTAAAAGCAGGAACCCAAAATTGTCCGTAGCAATTTAAAGTCGCACCGACTAAAGCTGTTAGCGAGATCAACATCAAGTAAGGAAATGTTATTCTTAACATCTCTACTGCTAATTGGAAACGATAAGGATCTAAACCTGGAGCAAATAAACTAACTAAACCCTTGCTTCCCAGAACACCTAGAATACAAATTCCTAATAAAATCAATCCTAATGTACCGGCTATGTATGCCACAAACTGTTGCACTTCTTGTTGTGAACGAGTTTGTTTATATTCAGATAACGTGGGAATAAAAGCTGAAGAGAAAGATCCTTCAGCAAATAACCCTCGCATGAAATTAGGAATTTTAAACGCGATATAAAAGGCGTCCACAGCCGCCGTTGCACCAAAAATTCTGGCCGCCACCATATCGCGAACAAAACCTAAGATTCGCGAAACCAAGGTCATGGACGCAACGACAGAAGTTGATTTAAAAAGTGCTTTACTCATCGGTTCTCTAACCACATTTCAACGATTAATTGAGCTGCAAGACTATCGATAGATTTTTTTTTTAAAGCCTTATATCCTCCAACAGCAAAAAGGCGTGACCGTGCTTCAACGGTGGTCAATCTCTCATCAACCGAAAAAACCGGTAATTGAAAACGATTTTTTAATTCTATTAAAAAATCTCGCGCTGAATGCGTTATAGGTTGCTCTGAACCATCCATATTTAATGGAATACCTACTACTAATACTTCTGGTGACCAAATCTGTAATAATTGCTCAATTTCTTTCCATGGAAGCTCACCTTTTTTCACGGTTAAACTAGTCAAAGGCTGCGCTAAGGAAGGTGATGTTTGTCCTACTGCCACACCAATATACTTAGAGCCAAAATCAAATCCTATTACAGTCTTAAATTCAGGCATGACCACCCATATAAACTAGTTTAGTGACATCAACACCTAAATAATTCATAGCCTTTAACCATCGTTGTTCGAAAGGAATATCAAACAATATATTAGGACTGGCGGGCAAAGTTAACCAAAAATTATTAATAATTTCTTGCTCCATTTGACCGGCTACCCAATTTGCATAACCTAATGAGAAAATAAACTTATCAGGTCCTTGTTGTTTAGCAATCGCTAGTAAAATATCTTTAGAAGTAGTTACGGAAATTTCACTGCTCATTTTAAGGCTTGATTGCCATTCTCCCATAGGTGCATGTATCACAAAACCACGTTCAGGATGAACAGGTCCTCCACATAGGATTGGAAAAGCTGCCCCTGCAGTGCTTTTAGTTGCTTCTATCTTGCTATTCGTGATGTCTTGTAATATTTCTGAAAGATTAACCCGCAAGGATTGTAAGGGTTGGTTAATTATAATACCTACTGCTCCTTTTTCAGTATGCTCGCATATATATACAACGGAACGATTGAAATAAGCATCCGTTAAAATGGGCATAGCCACTAAAAAGTAATTTGTAAAATAATTTGTCATCTCTATCATTAAACCCTTCCGGCTAAAATCTGCTCGTTAATCATAGCATCTGCTTTAATATCCGACCTAGTTTTAGTTAAAACGATAATTCCTTATTCCTCAAGTTTAGGCTGAAAAACATTTGCTCAACATGATACGATACTAATCGTTATCTCGTTAAGCAAAAAAATGCCATAAAAAAAGAGGAAGCTATGAACATTAATTTTCGCGTAGGCTATGGGTACGATGTACATGCTTTCGAAATAGGAGACTACATAATCTTAGGAGGTGTCAAAATTCCATATCAAATGGGTCTCAAAGCACATTCAGATGGCGATGTGGTTATTCACGCTCTAGTTGATGCGCTCTTAGGAGCGTGTGCTTTGGGTGATATAGGTCTACATTTTCCTGACACTGACGAGCGTTGGAAAAATAAAGATAGTCGGCAATTCCTACAAACAACCGTCCAAATGTTGGATGAAAAAAATTACTCCATTAATAATGCAGATATCACTATCATCGCAGAAGCACCCAAGCTTAAAAGCTATTTTGCAGCGATGCGTTTTAATTTAGCGCAAGCTATGAAAATTGATCTGGACCAGATCAATGTAAAAGCAACTACCACAGAAAAACTAGGTTTTATTGGACGGCAAGAGGGAGTTGCGGCAACTGCAATCGTTCTTATTCAAACTAAATAATTTTTATTTTTACTGGTACCGAGAGTGGGACTCGAACCCACACGATGTTACCATCACCGGATTTTGAGTCCGGCGCGTCTACCAATTCCGCCATCCCGGCAATAGCCACCCAAGTATAACAAAGTATTTTTTAGGATCAATCTTTATCATTAGTCTGAAAAACTATACACTTGCAATCAAAATCTCAATCACTTATTGTTTCTGTTAAACCTTTAGTATATGGCGTTAGAGCATTGCATAATAACGTTAACTTGATCTTTTAAAAAAAGCTATCAACAATAAGGTCATGAGGAACATGATCTAAGAGGTAAATAATGTACAATAATGAAGCGATAATGTCACAAGATGTGTCACACTCTTTAACTACTAAAAAACAATTACTTCTCGCTTCTGTTATTTGCATACTTGCTGCCATGTTCTATATGTATGAGTATACTTTGCAAGTATCTCCTGCAGTTATGACTAACGAATTGATGCGTGATTTAGGTCTTAATGCAGCAAGCTTAGGCACTATGACTGCCTTTTACTATTATTCTTACACACCCATGCAATTACCTGCCGGTCTACTCTTTGATCGCTTTGGTCCACGACGTTTAATAACCTTAGCTATTTTAATATGTGCTCTTGGAGCATTTCTGTTTGGCATAACACCAAATGCGGTTATGGCTTCGTTTGGTAGGTTCTTAATGGGCATAGGATCTTCTTTTTCGTTTATCGGCGCTTTACTCCTTGTCTCACGTTGGTTCCCACCTCAATATTTTGCCTTACTTACCGGCCTGGTTCAGTTAATGAGCTCAGTTGGAGCAATCGCAGGTCAAGTTCCTTTAGTGACAGCAATTAATCATTGGGGTTGGCGATCAACTGTCATCTCCTTGGCTATCGTTGGTTGTTTATTAGCGCTATTAGTATGGACAGTGGTAAGAGATAGTCCAGAAGCTGTATCAAAAGGACATAAATTTCAATCCCCACCCAAAAAAGGGGAATTGAAACGCCTGCAACAAGTATGTAGCAATAAACAAACTTGGCTAATTGCCTTATATTCTTTTTCTATATGGGCGCCTGTTACTGCATTTGCAGCTTTGTGGGGCATACCTTTTCTTGTAGCCAGCTATGGCCTTACTACAGAAGCTGCTTCTGAAGCGAGCGCAATGATTTGGCTAGGTATTGGCTTAGGTAGCCCTATAGCGGGTTGGTTCTCAGACAAAATCAATTCGCGATCAAAACCACTTAGTTTTTCTGCATTATTAGGAGTAATTAGTCTTACGATAATTATATATTGCCCGGTACTCCCATTATTTTGGCTATACTTTATTTTATTTATCTTTGGCTTAGCTGCATCAGGGCAATCATTAGCCTTTGGGGTTGTCAAAGATAACAATACTTCTTGCGTAGTCGGTACAGCTATTGGTTTTAATAACATGGCCGTTGTCGCGGGAGGAGCTTTGTTTCAACCCTTAATAGGAGTTTTGCTTTATGTCAATTGGAAGGGCACTATGCATAATGGTACCCCTTTTTATGGTATAGTGGATTATCAGAAAGCGCTTTTTGTATTACCTTTATGTTATATCATTGCATTTTTTGTAAGTTGTTTTTTGCTTCGAGAAACTTATTGCAGACCACAGTATTCCAATGAAACAGCTAGTGCAATTTAATTTTTTTATTAGCATTGCTATTTTAATCAAATCTTATGTCTGAAAATAAAAATAACGATTTACCCTCCTCGTTTTATTTAGAAGAGCAAAAACCTACTTTACTCGCTGCAATTATCTGTATTCTTGCCTCCTGTTTTTATATGTATGAATTTATATTGCAAGTTTCACCTGCAGTAATGACTAATCAATTAATTAATGATTTAGGACTCAATGCTATTACCTTAGGAACGATGGCGGCTTTTTATTATTATTCTTATACCCCGATGCAACTGCCAGCTGGGTTTTTATTTGATCGGTTTGGCCCTCGACGCTTATTAACTATTGCAGTTCTAACCTGTGCTGTAGGTGCTTTTTTATTTGGGTCAACCAACAATATTACCACCGCTTCCATGGGCCGATTTATGATGGGAATGGGTTCTGCTTTTTCGTTTATAGGTACTTTAGTCCTTATATCACGCTGGTTTCCTTCTCGTTATTTTGCTTTTTTAACAGGTTTGGTCGAATTAATGAGCTGTATAGGGGCAATTGTTGGCGAAACCCCATTAACTATTGCCGTAGGCCATTGGGGATGGCGACTAACCATCATTATTTTGGGTGTAATAGGAGTTATCTTAGCTCTATTAATCTGGTTGATAGTTAGAGACAGTCCAGAAGTGGTTTCGAAAGGTCACAAATTTCAGTCTACTTCAAAAAAAAGTATACTAAAAAGTTTTCATCAAGTAGCGTCTAATAGTCAAACTTGGTTCATAGCGTTATATTCTTTTATGGTATGGGCACCTATTACTGCTTTTGCTGCATTATGGGGCATACCTTTTCTAGTTGTAGCCTATGGTATCAGCACTAAAGCAGCCTCTACCGCTTGCACTATGATTTGGCTGGCTATCGGAATAGGCTGCCCATTATTAGGCTGGTGGTCAGATAAGGTAAACTTACGTGGGATGCCTTTAAAATTTGCAGCTAGCTTAGGTATAGTTGGATTAATACCCGTTATTTATATTCCTCACCTTCCCTTATTTTTGCTTTATATTTGTTTATTCTTATTTGGTCTTGCAGCTTCGGGACAATCACTCGCATTCGGAGTTGTTAAAGATAATAATCACTCTAGTGTAGCAGGAACAGCGATGGGGATTAATAACATGGCCACGGTTGCAGGAGGAGCTTTGTTTCAACCAGTGATTGGTATACTTTTACATTTAAACTGGAATGGAACCTATTATAATGGGAGTCCTTTTTATAGCGTCGAAAATTACCGAAAAGCCTTAATCATATTGCCTTTTTGTTATCTGATAGCTTTATTAATTGGAAAGTTCCTAATACGAGAAACCCATTGCCAACAACAACCTGATGTCTAGGAGTAAAAGTAGTCCACGCTGGTTAAAACAGCATTTTAACGACCCCTATGTAAAACGCGCACAAAAAGCGGGTTTACGATCGCGTTCGGCTTATAAATTGTTAGAGATTCAAGAGAAAACCAAGCTAATTAAGCCAGGCATGACTATCGTTGACCTTGGAGCGGCGCCTGGAGGATGGTCTCAAGTTGTCTCTAGAATAGTTGGAATCACAGGAAAAATTTATGCCTTGGATATTTTGCCAATGGATGCTTTGAGCCATGTGGAATTCCTTCAAGGGGATTTTCGAGAAGAATCTGTTATGCAACATTTCTTACAACGTGTACAATTAAAACCTATAGATCTTGTAATTTCTGATATGGCCCCCAATTTTAGTGGAATGCGTAGTGTTGACCAACCTAGATCCATTTATTTAGCGGAATTAGCCTTAGATTTTGCTCAGAAAGTACTAAAACCAAAAGGGTGCTTACTAGTAAAAATTTTTCAAGGAGAAGGATTTGAAGATTTTTTAAAAAACTTAAGAAGTTTATTTACAAAAGTTACTATTCGAAAACCTTCTGCTTCCAGAGGAAGCTCTGCTGAGGTTTATTTGGTTGCTATGGGGTATCATAAGGGAAAATAAACATTGGATTAATACTCACTCCGAGCTTTTTGACCAATGCCACAAGGAGCGATTGCAGGAGCAGCGGTTACGCAGAAAATTCTAGTACGATAGTACGATAGTACGAAGAGTATATTTATTTAGCCCTCTTTAAGTAACACTAAAAAAGAGCTTAAAATAATCGAAACACAAAATTTAGTATATAATGCCCTCTTTGTGAGAAATGCGAGGTAGTCTAGCTTGAACGACATGCTGAAAAATCTATTTTTATGGCTCATTATTGCGGTCATACTTATCTCGGTATTTAATAATCTCGAACCTCGCAATAACGGTGGCGAACGCTTAACGTATTCTGAGTTTTTGAAAGACGTCCAGCAAGGGAATGTGCAGTCTGTAACGATACAAAGCAACCAAGTTATAAAAGGCCAGTTACAGGGAGAAAAATCTTTCACAAGCTATATGCCTATTCCCGATCAGTATTTACTTCCTGAGTTATTGAAAAATAAAGTTAATGTAAAAGGAGAACCACCGCAGCAGGAAAGTTTCTTGATGCGTATTTTTATTAATTGGTTCCCTATGCTCTTGCTGATCGGGGTATGGATATTTTTTATGCGCCAAATGGGAGGTGCAGGTGGAAAAGGCGCGTTATCTTTTGGTCGCAGCCGAGCTCGTTTATTAGGTGAAGACCAAGTTAAAGTTACTTTTGCCGATGTGGCAGGTGCTGAAGAAGCAAAAGAAGAAGTCAGTGAATTAGTTGAATTTTTAAAAGACCCCGCAAAATTTCAAAAATTAGGTGGAAAAATCCCACGCGGCGTTTTGTTAATGGGTCCTCCTGGGACTGGTAAAACACTTTTAGCTCGAGCTGTTGCTGGCGAAGCAAAAGTCCCTTTTTTCACAATCTCTGGTTCTGACTTTGTTGAAATGTTTGTAGGTGTGGGTGCATCTCGTGTAAGAGATATGTTTGAGCAAGCTAAAAAACAAGCTCCCTGTATTATTTTTATTGACGAAATCGACGCTGTTGGTCGCCATCGCGGTGCTGGTCTAGGTGGCGGACATGACGAACGTGAACAAACATTGAATCAATTATTGGTTGAAATGGACGGCTTTGAAGGTAATGAAGGTGTTATTGTTATGGCTGCCACTAATCGTCCCGACGTTTTAGATCCCGCTTTATTACGACCTGGTCGATTTGATCGACAAGTTATTGTTGGCCTACCTGATATCCGCGGTCGTGAACAAATTCTGAAAGTCCATCTTAGAAAAGTCCCTTACGGAAAAGATGTGAAACCAGTGATTATAGCCAGAGGCACCCCTGGATTCTCGGGTGCAGATCTAGCTAATTTAGTTAATGAGGCTGCTTTATTTGCTGCACGTGAAAATAAATCTACTGTGGACATGGTTGACCTAGAAAAAGCTAAAGATAAAGTCATGATGGGCAGTGAAAGACGTTCCATGGTAATGAATGAGAAAGAAAAAAAACTAACTGCTTACCATGAAGCTGGACATGCTATTGTGGGACGCTTGGTCCCAGACCATGATCCTGTGTATAAAGTTACTATTATACCACGTGGTAAAGCGTTAGGCGTTACTATGTTCTTACCAGAAGAAGATCGTTATAGCTACACCAAACAACGCTTAGAAAGCCAGATTGCCAGTTTATTTGGAGGGCGCATTGCTGAGTACCTCATTTTTGGACCAGAACAAATCACCACTGGAGCATCAAACGATATACAGCGTGCGACTGAAATTGCCCGGAACATGATCACTAAATGGGGCTTATCAGAACGTCTTGGTCCTCTAACTTATAATCAAGAAAATGAAGAAGTATTTTTAGGACACCAAATTACTAAAAACAATAAGTTCTCAGATGATACTGCACAACTAATTGATGAAGAAAGCCGTAGTATTATTGATCGTAATTACAAGCTTGCAGAAACATTATTACAAGATAACATTGAAAAATTACATCTCATGGCAGAAGCCTTGATAAAATATGAAACTATTGATTCAAATCAAATAAATGACATCATGGAGGGTAAGCCTCCTAGGGAGCCCAAAGGTTGGAGCAATGGGAGTAAAAAAGACATACTCTCTTCTTCTGAAGAAAAATCTCCTTTTCAAAAAGACTCGACAATAACTGACGATCCAGCAGTAGATAGTCTGTAATTGATCGAATTATTCTTGGATTCATCATGATAAAAACCCGCAAATATTTTGGGACAGATGGTATTCGCGGAAAGGTGGGTGAAAATCCTATTACACCGGAATTTGTACTAAAACTGGGTTGGGCTGTAGGAAAGGTTTTAGCTAATGGTCGAAATAAAGTTTTGATTGGAAAGGATACGCGTATTTCTGGTTACATGCTTGAATCTGCTCTAGAAGCTGGTTTATCTGCAGCAGGAGTTAATATCCATCTTCTAGGCCCTATCCCAACTCCTGCGATTGCTTTTTTGACTTCTGATTTAGGTGCACAAGCAGGTATAGTAATCAGTGCTTCTCACAATCCTTATTATGATAATGGAATTAAATTCTTTTCTCAGGATGGAAGTAAATTACCTGATAACATTGAGCTACAAATCGAAAATCACCTTAATCAAACTATTCATACGGTCGATTCTGCTAAATTAGGCAAAGCAATTCGCGTAGAAGATGCTAAAGTACGGTATGTTAATTTCTGCAAATCAACAGTTCCAAAATCATTTCAATTAAATGGTTTAAAAATCATTCTCGATTGTGCTAATGGAGCCACTTATAATATTGCACCAGGATTATTTTCTGAATTTGGTGCCGATTTAGTATTACTAGGTACGAAACCAAATGGTTTAAACATTAATAAAGACTGTGGATCTACACATTTAGATATTCTACAAAAAAAGGTTTTATCCGAAAAAGCCGATTTAGGTATTGCATTTGACGGTGATGGTGATCGGGTATTAATGGTAGATAATTTGGGTGAAATTGTTGATGGAGATGAGTTACTATTTCTATTAACCCAACATGGCGTTAAAAAAGGTCACATTAAAGGTGGTATTGTAGGTACTGCTATGAGTAATCTCGGTTTAGAATTAGCTATAAAAGAATTAGGCCTAGATTTTATTCGTACCTCAGTAGGTGATAGATATGTTAATGAAGCATTACAAAGCAAAGATTGGCAATTAGGTGGAGAATCGTCTGGGCATATTATTTCTCGTCGTTTAACTAAAACTGGGGATGGAATCATTATTGCATTGCAAACCCTAGAGGCTATTCAAGCTTCTGGAGTATCATTGCATACTGCCAAAAAATCGATGAAAAAATTTCCTCAGATATTAATTAACATCCCTGTTGATAATCCTTTAGTCGTAATGGATAACACTAATATAAAAAAAGCTGTACGAGAAGCAGAATTTTTATTAAAAGATCGCGGCCGTATATTATTACGGCCTTCAGGAACAGAATCTAAAATTCGTGTCATGGTCGAAGGAAACGAATTGTCAGAAGTACAAACTATTGCGCATAAATTAGCTGAAATTGTTAAAGTTTCTTCAAATAATCTCTGAAGTTAACTTTCTTATTCAACAGTCACCGATTTTGCTAAGTTGCGCGGCTGATCTACATCAGTTCCTTTTAAAATCCCTACATGGTAAGCTAAAAGTTGCAAAGGAATTGCAAAAATTAACGGGCTAATCATATCACTTGCCTTGGGTAATAAAATACTTATGCTTTCAGTGTCATTTGTATCAAATTCTTCTTGAACAAACAAAATAAGCTGACCATTACGGGCACGCACTTCCTGGATATTTGACTTAAGTTTGTCTAGCAAAGAATTCGATGGGACTAAAACGACTACCGGCATATTACTATCGACTAAAGCAAGTGCTCCATGCTTTAATTCCCCAGCAGGGTAAGCTTCAGTTTGGATATAAGAAATCTCCTTAAGCTTGAGAGCTCCTTCTAGCGCTACAGGGAAATAGATTCCTCGAGCCATGAATAAAGCATGTTCTTTATCCATAAATATTTTAGCTAATTTCTTAATAGCTGGATCTAATTTTAACGTTTGTTCTAAAAGTTTAGGTAAACTTCTTAATTCAGATAAGCAAGCCGCTTCTTGTTCTTTATCCCATCCATGGGATAAACCTAAGAAAGATGTTAATAATAATAAAACTGTTAATTGAGCTGTAAACGCTTTAGTCGATGCCACGCCAATTTCAGGACCTGCTCGTGTTAATAATACAAAATCAGACTCCCGCACCATAGTACTTCCAGGAACATTACAAATCGTTAATGTAGCCGCATAATTTTCAGTTTTAGCTTGTCTTAATGCTTCTAGTGTATCTGCCGTTTCTCCCGATTGAGATATAGTAATAAACAATGTATCTGGATAAATAATATGCGGTCGATATCGAAACTCACTGGCAATATCTACCTGACAAGGAATACCCACACATCTCTCTATCCAGTGAGCTGCAATTAAACCTGCATGATAGCTAGTGCCACAAGCAACTATTTGCACGTGTTTAATTTTAGCAAAACGCTGTATAGAATTAGGACCGCAAATTTCATCCCAGACTTGTAATTGGTTCACCAGGCGACCTTCAAGAGCCGCATTAACCGCAATAGGTTGTTCAAAAATCTCCTTTTCCATAAAATGACGATACTTTCCTTTACTCACCACATCTTTTGGCAAATCAACTGAATGTTGAGGACGATGAACTTTCTTACCATTACTATCATAGAAACTAAGCTTTTCATTAGTGACTTCAACAATATCACCTTCATGTAAGTAAATAAATTTTTGCGTCACCGGAAGTAAAGCTAAATGATCGGAAGCAATAAAATTTTCGCCTTGACCTAATCCAACCATTAAAGGACTGCCTTTACGCACGGCTACTAAAGATTGAGGCTCATTTTGATAGAGAAAAACAACAGCAAAAGCACCTTCTAAACGAGCTACTGTCTTCTGAACTGCGGTTAAAAAATTATTGTTTTTTTTAAGCTCTTGGTTCAGTAAATGGGCCATAATTTCCGTATCGGTCTCAGATTCAAAGGAATAACCCGCTTTTATCAGTTCTTGCCTTAAAGGTAAATAATTTTCAATAATGCCATTATGAACTAATGCGATATGGGAACCTGAAATATGAGGATGAGCATTAGATTCACTAGGTTTTCCATGAGTAGCCCAGCGAGTGTGTGCAATACCAAGGTTACCTGATAAAAATTCTGGTATTATTGCTTTCTCTAAAGCATCAACTTTACCTACAGTTCGCCGACGTATTAAGTGTTGCTTAGAATCCAATATGGCGATTCCAGCCGAATCATAACCTCGATATTCTAGCCTTTTCAAACCCTCAATAAGAATAGGAACAATATTACGTTGCGCTATTCCCGCTACAATTCCACACATATTTATACCTTTACAACTTCTTAAACCTTCGCTTGTTAATCATTTATATCATATTGATTCAATCATATAAAAAGGTTTATTATGGATTAATTGAATATTTTTTCCAATTCTTTATCTTAAAATATAGCTTAGATATTTTACTAGATTAACAAGAATTTTAAATAATGGATATCAGCAAATTATTAAAACAAATAAGTAAAGGGATCACTCACTGTTTATTTCCTTACCATTGCATTTTATGCCATGACAAAACCAATAGAGACTTTGATTTATGTATTGAGTGTGAAGAATTTTTACCTTGGTTGGAAAATGTCTGTATTTATTGCGCTGCACCCTTAATTTTACAAACACAATCCGTTTGCGGTACTTGTTTAAAAAAGCCATTGCCTTTCCATAAATTATGTGTTTTTTTTTCTTATACAGAAACAATAAAAAAATTGGTTATTGGCCTTAAGTTTCAGCAACGATTAATTTATGCACATATATTGGGAACTTTAGTAGCTGAAAAAATCCCTTCACAGTACCAAAACGAAGAGCTGCCAGATATAATTATTCCAGTGCCTTTGCATAAAAAAAGGCTGTATGCGCGTGGCTTTAATCAAGCAATAGAGTTAGCTCGCCCCATTTCGAAAAAATTAAACATACGTATTGATTATAAACGATGTAAGAGGGTAATAAACACCGCGGCTCAAAGTATGCTGCCTGCAAACCAGCGCGCAAGTAATGTAAAAAATGCGTTTGTCGCATACGCATACAAAAGTCTTGCTAACCAGCATGTAGCGCTACTCGATGATGTAATGACCACTGGCCACACACTCATCGAGATGAGTCACGCTTTATACGATGTGGGTGTAAAAAGAATAGATGTATGGTGTTGTGCCCGCACTTACTTAAGCGGGAATTAAACCCTACTACTACTATTATACTAAAGTATTAAATCTCTTAATACTGCTCTTCACGTTGCTCACGGCCACGATGATAACCACCACCATTGCCGCCGCTAGAACCGCCCATGCCACCGCGTCCGCTGCCGCCGGTACGTCGTCCACCGCTAGCCCCACCACCAGTACGTCGTCCGCCACCAGAACCACCTGAGTTAGAATCCGGTGGATTAGCTTCGGAAACAGTAATGGTACGCCTTTCATGGATGCTGCCATGTAAAGCTTCTATAGCTTCTTTCGCTTCTTCAGGTGTAGACATTTCAACAAAACCAAAGCCCTTACTACGGCCACTATGGAAGTCTCGGATAACTTTAACAAAATTTACTGTCCCAAAAGGGGTAAAAAGCTCTCTTAGTCCATCGTCATCGACGCTATAGCTTAAACCACCCACATACAATCTTTTATTCACGCAAAACCTCCAAAAGGCTAAAAAAGGCCATTTCCAAGATATTAATCGTTTCCACGTTATTAATCTGGCTATGGCAGAGATAAACTAAACGCAATCATAGTAACACAGGACAATCCTCTAGGGTATATAGGATGGCAAACTTGATGTTAAAAACACTATTCTAAAAAGCTACGTAACATCCAGGCATTTTTCTCGTGAACTTCCATCCGGTCAGAAAGTAAGTCCACAGATACTTGATCATCGGCATCTTCAGTCTCTGGCAACAATTCACGGGCTAAACGAACCATAATTTCCTGATCATGCACCAGCTGACTAATCATGTCTTTGGCTTTAATTGCGCGCGTTCCAACAACTTCTTTAATTTTGCTTAATTTTGCAAAATCAGCATAACTAGCTGGTACAGGAAAACCCAAGGCTCGCACACGTTCAGCGATAGTATCACCTGCATTCCAGAGATCGATATATTGAGCTTCAAATACACTGTGCAAAGGTTGAAACATAGGTCCTACAACATTCCAATGAAAATTATGAGTCTTCAAATACAACACATAATTATTGGCTAATAATTTAATCAATCCTTCTGCCACTTTTTTCCGTTTAGCTTCAGTCAATCCGCCATTCAATACTTCTTTCATGATACCTCCAAAATTAAAATTTATATTTTTAGATTGCTATACTCTTCGCACTTGAATTTTTAGTTGTGTTGCCGCTCAATGCGCAATCCTCATATATGTTATAATACACTCCACTTGCTTCATTCTCGCGGCGCCTTTCCAAAATTCAATTGCTGTGAGTATATTTTTTAAATCCAAAATATACATGCAATTAAAAAATGATGCATGGGAAGCGCTTATAAAAGCTATTCAGCCACATCATCTTCCTTTTCATCTTCTTCCTCGGGTAAATTATTGTTCTCATGAATTAAATAATTTCTGCGTTGTAAATAAGCATTGCGTTGGAATACATAGGGGTCGAAGGAAGCTTGTTTTATCGCCTGATCAAAATCCAGTAGTTGCGCCCTGGCATTGATAAAACTTCCCCATGTTAAACCATTACGCCAACCGATATCATTAATATAAGGGTAAACAGAAAAAACACCATAATTAATAGGCCAAGAAACTGCATCACGTACAGTACGCGGGCCTAAAATTGGAACGACAAGATAAGCCGATGAAGTATAGCCCCACTTTGCTAATGTTAAACCAAAGTCTTGATTGTGAACGGGTAAACCAATTCGGCTCGCGACATCGATAAAGCCTGCAATTCCTACCGTACTATTAATTAAAAAACGCCATGTATTGGATGTGGCATCATAAAAATCTCCCTGTAATAAATTATTAATAACCGTGGGGATTTGTTCTAAATTACTGAAAAAATTACCAATACCCTTGGTAACAGGCCATGGTAAAATAGTTTTATAAACAGTGGCAACAGGTTTAAAAAAAATTTTATCTAAAGTTTGATTCAGCTTAAAGGCATGTCGATTATAATTTTCATAAGGATCATTATTTAAATCACTATCTGAGTCAACAGCTAAAACAGGTGATGCCGCCAATAACAATAGGCAAAATCCTAATAATCTGTTATGCATTCATAATGCCTCATTTTAATTTATAATTCTAATCAGAAATTCTCACTTAAATATTTCTCAGCGTCCAGTGCTGCCATGCAACCAGTTCCTGCGGAAGTAATGGCTTGGCGGTAAACAGAATCAATAACATCACCAGAAGCAAAAACACCCTTCACGCTAGTAGCTGTCGCAAAGCCCTTACTTCCTCCTCGCACTAAAATATAGTTATTTTCCATATCTAATTGATTTTTGAATATCTTTGTGTTAGGTGTATGACCTATAGCTATAAAAACCCCATGCACTCCTAATTGACTGGTTGTATTTGTTTTAGTGTTTTTAAGTTTTAGTCCGTTGACCCCTTTTTCATCTCCTAAAATACAATCCACTTCAGTTTCTAATACTAAAGAAATCTTTCCTGTTTTCACTTTTGCCATTAATTTGTCCACCAAAATTTTTTCTGGACGAAAAAACTCACTTCCTCTATAAATAAGAGAAACATGTTCAGCAATATTAGCCATATAAAGAGCTTCTTCTACAGCTGTATTACCACCTCCTACCACGGCTACTTTTTGACCTTTATAAAAAAAACCATCACACGTAGCACATGCTGAAACTCCCTTTCCCATAAATTCTTTTTCAGAAGGTATACCTAGATATCTTGCTGACGCGCCTGTTGCTACAATTAACGCATCGCAATAGTAAAGTATTTTGTCGTCGCCTTCCAAAGTAAAAGGATTTTTAGATAAATCAACCCTTTTTATGTGATCAAAAATAATCTGGCTTTTAAATCGCTCAACATGCTTATGCATACGCTCCATCAAATGGGGTCCTTGCAAACCTTCAACGTCTCCAGGCCAATTATCAACATCTGTAGTGGTCATTAATTGGCCACCTTTTTGCATACCTGTAATAATTACTGGATCAAGATTAGCCCTCGCTGCATAAAGCGCGGCTGTATATCCTGCTGGTCCGGAACCTAAAATAATTAGTCGATGATTTTGAACCTTATTCATAAAAACCACTTTTAAGGTAAAAACCCAGATAATAAAAAAATTGTTATAATTAAAATTGCTAACAAAGTATAACAAAGAACGCTATAAATAGTACCTATACCCATAAGTAATCCAAAAAGACTGTATGCTTATGCTACGCCCTAAATAAGGAGCTCCCTTGAAAAAAACCCGAACCGAAGATTTTTTACAGTTAAGTCTTAAGCAGCGTCTATTAGAAGGCCTACTCATCGTTAGTGGGGCCCTTGCTCTTTTTTTGTTCTTAGCTTTGTGGACTCACCATCCTGCGCATACTAAAGTTTCAATGAACATAGCAGGTCGCTGGGGAGATCAACTTGCCCATTTCTTTTTTTATAGTTTTGGTTCTTTAGCCTATTTGTTCCCGGCATTACTAGTGTATGGCGGATGGCAATGTTTTAAAGGTCGTTTTTCGAGCTTATCTTTTAGTTATCCTTTTTTAGCTTTACGTCTATTAGGTTTCCTCACTATTTTTATTGCTGCTTGTGGACTCGCTGCTTTACATAGCACGCATACAACCCATGGCTATACTCCAGGAGGACAATTAGGAAGTTTTGTTACAAAAAGTTTTATCGTTCAATTTAATGTAGTCGGCAGCACATTGTTTCTATTGGCGCTTTTATTAGCCAGCACAACACTTGCAACTGGTTTTTCTTGGTTAATTATTATTGATAAAATAAGCAGCTATATCGCGGTAATCCCAGGAAAAATTGCCGAAAAAATAAAAAAACTTATCTTGTATGCTATAAAAAAAAGAGCATCTGAAAAAATTAAGCCGCCGCATGCAAGCACTTTGAATAAGGTTGATATTATCAATATGTCTCGTAGTAAACCTTCACCTCAATTTAATTCTGTAATCAATTCACCTCTATCTAACACAGAAATAACTAATCATAATTCTCTATCTATAAAGCCTTATTCATCCCCTACCACTATAGTTTCAAATAAAAAAAATATTACCGAGTCTTCTCTTCCTTCATTAACTCTATTAGATCCCGCTGAAAAATTAAGTAAAGAAGGATATACACGCGATGAACTAGAGCAGCTATCACGTGATGTTGAACTGCGGTTAAAAGACTTTGGGATTCAAGTACAAGTTGTAGCCGTACATCCAGGACCTGTAGTTACACGTTTCGAAATGCAACCGGCTGCAGGAATTAAAGTAAGTCGCATCACAGGACTTGCCAAAGATTTAGCTCGGTCATTATCAGTCGTTAGCGTACGAATTGTGGAAGTTATTCCTGGGAAGTCCGTTATTGGACTCGAAGTTCCGAACAAACATCGCGAAATTGTTCGGCTCAGTGAAATATTAAGCTCAACCGCATATCAACATGCGAGATCGCCGCTTTCTCTTGCCTTAGGTAAAGATATAGCGGGTCATCCAGTCATCGTTGATCTGGGGAAAATGCCGCATCTACTTGTTGCAGGAACGACCGGTTCAGGAAAATCAGTCGGTCTCAATGCCATGCTTCTTAGTATTTTATATAAAGCAACGCCTCAGCAAGTTAGATTGATTATGATAGACCCAAAAATGTTGGAATTAGCTATCTATGAAGGTATTCCTCATCTTTTAGCGCCCGTTGTCACCGATATGAAAGAAGCAGCGAATGCATTACGCTGGTGCGTCGCAGAAATGGAGCGTCGGTATAAATTAATGGCGCATTTGGGAGTCAGAAATTTAGCAGGACATAACCAAAAAATACAAGAGGCCAAGGATAAAGGACAGCCACTTAATGATCCTTTTTGGAAACCTGAGCAAGGTGGTAAAGCAGAAATTTTAGAACATCTCCCCTATATTATTGTATTAATAGATGAATTTGCTGACATGATGATGGTAGTTGGCAAAAAAGTTGAAGAATTAATTGCAAGAATTGCTCAAAAAGCTAGAGCAGCAGGGATACATCTGATTTTAGCCACGCAAAGGCCTTCTGTTGATGTTATTACCGGCTTAATCAAAGCAAACATTCCCACGCGTATCTCTTTTCAGGTTTCATCGAAAATTGATTCTCGCACTATTCTTGATCAGCAAGGTGCTGATCAACTATTAGGACATGGGGATATGTTGTATTTAGCTCCTGGGACGGGTGTTCCGATTCGAGTGCATGGAGCATTTGTCGCTGACCAGGAAGTTCATCATGTAGTCAATTCCTTAAAAAAATCGGCTGCCCCAGAATATATGCTTGATCTCACTCAAGCTAATCTTAATGAAGGTGGAGATTTAGATTTTTTAGACAATAACTCTAGTGAAAAAGATGCACTGTATGATCAAGCAGTACAAATTGTAATAGATACACGCCGTGCTTCTATTTCCAGTATTCAGCGACGACTTAAAATTGGCTATAACCGCGCGGCGCGACTAATGGAAGATATGGAGAAAGCCGGTTTGGTCAGCGCTATGGAAAGTAATGGTAATCGGGATATTCTTATACCCGATAGATTAAATGAATAAATTTATTTTCAAAGTCTGTTTAAAACTCTGATATCATAAATATTATTTTTATCATTTCAGAAAATTCGATTTTCCTCTCTCAATATTCTTTTATTTTTTTTTAAGAATGTAATTATATAATCTTTCACCATAAAATATTTAATAATTTTTTATTTAGACAATTAAAAAATAATTCGGT
>Ga0153944_1000026_pt1 | contig 71343 bp, 67 predicted proteins | sample TSNJ028MetaG_FD_104703 | JGI IMG/M metagenome (GOLD analysis project Ga0153944, IMG submission 104703) | Attine ant fungus gardens microbial communities from New Jersey, USA - TSNJ028 MetaG | ecosystem: Host-associated > Fungi > Mycelium > Unclassified | place: USA: New Jersey, Wharton State... | reverse complement strand
GTAATCCTGATCGCATACAGGAAGAAGAAAGTGAAGAAGAATATAGCATAGTAAATATACGGAAACATACAATTGCGGGAGCAGGGATAATCCCTGCTCCCAAAGCAAGACGAGCAAGCCGCTGTATTTATATTTATCGGCGAATTATTTGCTATAAAGGCATAACATTAATCAAATGTTAGTCAAATCAAGAAAAGGCGTCCCTAATATTTTAGGAATGCCTTTTTTCAAAATCTTCTGCCCACTAGCGTTTGACCACCTTTTATGCTAAAGTCGATATTGGATAAAACAGGGTAGCGATACCCAACCGCTAAATGTTTGGAATCGCTATTGACAAAGCAGGGAAGATGTGTAAACTTGCGTTGTAATAATAAATAATATTTTATTATTACAACACCATTCAAAGCATAGACTTGGGAGGGGCGTTTTTCGGAACCGATAGGTGGGCAGACTATAAGCTTGTGGAGGGCGAGACGCTCGCAGACGCACTCAGAGGGCTTTAGGCGCTACAGGAAATTCGGAAACCGATTGACAAATGAGAAATATGTAATTACAATAAAACTAATACAATTACCGAAGAGGTGATAAAAATGGATTTACACAATATATTTAAGCGGACAAGCTCCGAATGGGTATGCTTTTCAAAATATGAATACAGAGAAATCGGCGGCAGGGAATACCTGACCCCCGCCGCCAATTCCGATATTTCCATATACAACCCGCTGGATGTTGCGGAGGACTTGGTGGTGGACGCGCTCAATTTGGGCGCCCTGCTCTGCCAGAGCGAGGAACTGACAGAGAAAGGAAAAGCCGCCTTGCTTGATTTCACGCGCAAGTACGGTCTGCTTGGCTTTATGACCGCCATACCGCTGAACGGTAATTTCCCCAACGTATTCTTTGGGCGCAACGGCTTTTTTGATGTGGGCTTTGTGGAGACAAAAGATTATCTGCAAATCTTTCAGCCGTTCGGCATCAAGCAGGAACAGCCGACAACGGGTTTCACGCTGCCGCCCGCGCTTCTTATGGGCAAATCATTGGAGTACGAGATTGTCTTTTCCCGCAACTATTCCGAACGCACAGACTGGCTGTTCGGCGTCTTCTCGGAGTTCTATACGCATTTCGCCGCCTGCGCCGCCTACCACGCGACGGACAACCCCGCCCTGCAAGGCCGCTGCGCCGATATAGTTTCAAGTTTCTGCGAATACGGCTTAGGCTTCCGCATGAGGATGGACGGCAAGCCGACGATGGTGTGGGACTTCAATTCGCTGAAAACGTCGTTGGAAACGGTGTATGCTTTTTTGGTATCAAGCGTTGGCCAACCGCTCCGCATCTGTAAGCATTGCAGCAAGGTGTTTTACGCCACGCATGGCCGGATGGAGTTCTGTTCCGGCAGGTGCAGGAATCAGTTTAACGTCTATAAAAGCAGGGGGAAGAAAGGTCAATAGACATTCTTTTAGAGGTGATCGACAGAAAGGAGGGAATGCAGATAATGCCTAATAGTGTAGATAAAGAGGATTTAAGGGTTACAAAAACAGAAAAAGCGTTGAATACCGCAATGTTCTCGCTTCTGGAAAATCGCAGGTTTGGGAAAATAACCGTGAGCGATATATGCGTGGAAGCGCTTGTCAGCAGGGCTACTTTTTACGCGCATTATACCGACAAGTATGATATTCTTAAAGAGTGGTTAGTATGCTTAAAGCCAGATAATATAAATATCGGTGACCCTTATGAAAAAATCGAAAACATAGTCAATCTATTTATACATAAGAATGAGGCTGTCATCAAAAACTTAGTTTATGACGCTAACGATGAAACTTTAGGAATATTATTTGATTCCATCCTATTCGCTTTTGGTTTAACAATTGAGAAAGATAATAGCAAAATAAGTCCTAAGTATGTTGTTTTATCAAATTTTTTTGCTGGGGGTATTCTTAATTATGTTATTTGGCAAGTAAAAAACAGGTTCCCATCAGATGTACCGATGATGAATATGTATTTATATGAAGCGATTGAGAATTTAAAAGAGCTGCTCAATAAAAAATTTTATTGAGCATTGGAGGTTAAATTTAAAATGAGTGATCAACTTAATAAAATGGAAAAGATAAATTCGCTCAAGAATGGCAGAGGTGTGCAGTATCTTCTAAATGAGGCGTATAAAATACTTGGGAATCCCATATTAGTACATGACATGGAGTACAAGATAATAGCATATACAGAAAATATTGTCACGGACGACCCAATTTGGAATGAATTTACCACAACTGGTACGGTCGGGCGTGAGCGTCTGGAGTTTTACAAAAATGAAAAATTTTATTATGCTGCGGCGAACGCAAAGAAAGTCACCTTTTTAATTAGTGACAAATTAAAATATGAGAGGATTTTAGGGAAACTCTTTAATAGTGATAATATCCAAATTGGGATTGCTTCTATAGAAGCACATACTCCATTTCCGGATGATATTTTGAAACTCTTTGAATGTTTTTGCAGCGTTCTTAATAAAGAGTTCTCAAAAAGTGAGTATTATCGAATTTATGGCCAAGAATACCAAGAAATTTTGATTAACAAATTGATAGAAGGAGATATTGAAGATAAAGAAATTTACACGGCTCATGTTGAAAGCGTTTATATGAACCTTAAGAAATATCTCTATTTAGCCGTAGTGGATACTGCGCAATGTGACCCTGAGCATATCCGGCTTCCGTATTTTAGAGACTTATTTAAAAAGACGCAGCCTGCGTTCAAATATTGCCTGCACTCTGATTATGTAGTAATTATCATTAGTTCTGACGACGAGATATTCTGTGTGAAAAAAGACCTGAATAAACTTAACAGGATATTTAAGCAAAATAATGTATATGCGGGAATAAGCGGTTGCTTTGAAAACCTGTTTGAATTAAAAAAATACTATACGGAGGCTGTCCACGCATTAAATTGCGGACTAAAAAGTAACGGCTTGCAACAGGTTTTTCTATATGACGTAAGTGAACCATAAATGACTATCTGCAAGAAACATATTTCTCTCTCCAAATGACTAATTTACACTTCTGGAAAAATGTGTAATAACTTGCATATGAACCGGAAGTGTAAATTGTAATAGCATGTAAAATATTATACCCTTTAGTCGAAAAACTTGTTTTGGAGGAGGGATAATATGCATACAGACAACAACTTAATTGAAAACATTTTTGATTGGCAGCACGGCGCTGTTCCGGCGACGAATACCGATATTCGTAGAAACATTACAGCTGACAACCTTATGATTTTGGTATCGGACATCATCATCCAATTAGGCATACCGGTTCATGTTAAGGGGTATACATATCTGAGAGAAGCAATTATCATTAAAGTAAATGACCCGCAAGCCGACATGCCCGTAACTAAAATTCTCTACCCAGATGTTGCGAAAAAGTTTTATACCTCCGCAGGCAGGGTCGAACGCGCGATTCGTCATGCCATTGAGATGGCATGGACCAGGATGGATTGTGCTTATCGGGAGCAGAATTTTTCATATCGACTTATTCGTTTTGAAAAGAAGCCTACGAATTCGGAGTTCATTGCAATGATAGCCGAGTATATAGTGCTTTTGTATAGTTGACTTTAAAACGGCGGAACTGTGCTTAATCACGCAAGTTCAGTGGATTTGGTGGACTTATTACCAGCGATAATGGGGGCTTAGGTTCTGATATTGCTATCAAAAGTGCCCGCTCAAGCCATGTTGTGACGTGCGTCCTCTTGCCACGCAAAATAGATCCACCTACAAAATAAGTAAAAAATTATGTTGATAAGTAAAAAGGCGAATGCTATAATATGCGTAAAGTTATCAGATTATATAAATAACTTACTAAAGCAAGGTGAGAAAATGAAGCGAAGCACAAATAACTTAGAAGTAAAACAGCTGAATAGGAACCGGGTGTTTCGTTATGTGAATAGTGTGGAAAAGACCTCAATGCCGGAGATTTCTGCGGCATTGGGGATTAGTGCTCCAACGGTACTGTCGATTGTCAACGAATTAAAAAAAGCCGGTGTGATCCGGGAAGTAGGTGAACTGGAATCGAACGGCGGCAGGAAGGCGAAAGCCATAGCGTCCGTTAAAGATATCAGATTTGCCATAGGCCTTGATATTACGAGGAATCATGTGGGGATTGTATATACGGATCTTTCGGGTAAAGCGCTTCGCCATGAAAGAATCCACAAGCCTTTCCGGTATGAAAAAGACTATTTCCGGGAGGTGGCAGAAATTGTGGACCGGTTTATTGAGGAGAGCCACGTCTCTAAAGAGCGGGTTCTGGGAATTGGCGTATCGGTGCCCGGGATTATTGATGAACAGAAGGCGTTGATCACGAAGTCACATGCTTTGAGGATTCATAATGTACCGTGTGATGAATTGACGGAATTCATGCCGCTTCCGTGTGAACTTATCAATGATGCCAATGCGGCGATGATAGCGGAAGGGAGGAGAAATAAAAGAAACGATAATATGGTATATCTGTCGCTTAGCAATACTGTGGGAGGCGCTGTAGTATTTTATAGCGGAATTGAAAATAACAATATGCGGGAACTGCAGAATTCGAATGTTGTCAATATGTATCAGGGCGACAACTGGAGGAGCTGCGAATTTGGTCACATGGTCATCCATCCCGGTGGAGAGCGGTGTTACTGTGGTAAAGAAGGATGTCTGGATGCATATTGCTCCGCTCTTAAGCTGGCAGACGAGACAGATGGAATTTTGGAGAGTTTTTTCCACAAGATGGAGGCGGGAGACGAAAGGCTTCGGAGAATTTGGGATGAATATCTGGATAATCTTGCAATTGCGGTGGACAACTTAAGGATGTGCTTTGATTGCGGCGTGATCCTCGGAGGTTATGTAGGAAGCAACATAGAGCCATATATACAGGAGCTCCGCAGAAAGATTGCAGAACGCAACATATTTGAAAATGACGGCACTTATGTTTATGCATGCAGGTATCAGAAGGAAGCATCGGCGCTGGGGGCGGCGATTCATGAGATGGAAAAGTATATTAACACTATATAGACGATGTTTTTTTAGATACTTTGTTAAATATATTACTAAAGTAAGAAATAAAGATAGGAGAGAAGGTATTTATGGAAGGAATGATGAAAGTAGCTGTAATGAATGGGATTGGAAGGATGGGATATACCAAGCGTCCGATTCCGGTACCGAATGCTGATGAAGTTCTGGTAAAGCTGGAATATGTAGGCATCTGCGGGAGTGACATGCATTATTATGAGTCGGGCAGAATTGGAGACTATATCGTGGAGCCGCCCTTTGTGCTTGGCCATGAGCCCGGGGGAGTTGTAACAGAAGTGGGCCAAGATGTGACCCATCTGAAAATTGGGGACAGAGTAGCGCTGGAGCCCGGTAAAACCTGCGGCAAATGCAGGTACTGTCAAGAGGGTAGATATAACCTCTGCCCGAATGTGATATTTTTTGCGACACCGCCAGTGGATGGAGTATTTCAGGAGTATGTGGCTCACGCGGCAGACCTGTGCTTCAGGCTGCCGGATAATGTAAGCACCTTGGAAGGAGCGCTGATTGAACCTCTGGCTGTAGGTTTCCATGCGGCAAAGCAGGGTGAAGCCCAGATGGGGCAGACGGCAGTGGTATTCGGGGCAGGATGTATCGGCCTGGCGTCAATGATGGCATTAAAAGCCTTCGGTGTATCCAGAGTTTATGTAGTGGATGTTATCCAGAAGCGGTTGGACAAAGCTATGGAACTGGGGGCAGACGGTGTAATCAATGGGAAAACGGAAGATATTTTTGCAAAAGCAAAAGAAGTGACGGCTCAAGCGGGATTTGACCTTGCAATTGAGACCGCGGGAAACGAGATTACAACCAATCAGGCCATCCAGGTGGTACGCAAAGGATCTAATATCGTTTTGGTAGGATACGGGAAGACCGGTATGATGAATTTGATGATGAGCCTGGTACTGGATAAAGAAGTGACATTTAAGACGGTATTCCGTTACCGCCATATCTATCCGATGGCTATTGAAGCCGTGTCCCAGGGGAAAGTTAATCTAAAAGGACTCGCAACCCATATATTCGATTTTAATGATGTTCAGACGGCAATGGATAGAAGTGTGAACGAAAAGACGGAGATTGTGAAAGCTGTTGCGAAAATTGCTGAGTAGAAATCGACTTGTCAAAGAAATAACATTATATAAATTATGCAAAAATTATAAAATAATTTTGTTTAATATTGCATATTGCACAAATGGGATTTTGAAAGTATAATATAAACATAATTTATAAAATTAATTTATAAAATAGCTTTCTGAAATTATTAAATAGCCGGCTTGCAACCGGAAGGAGGATGAACATGGGAATTATCGAAAGTATGAGACTGGATGGCAAGGCAATTTATGTAACAGGTGCAGCAAGCGGAATTGGCAAAGCGGCGGCAGCGGCATTTGCCGAGGCAGGTGCGGATGTGGCCATCGCAGACATTAATATTGAAGGCGCTGAAGAAGTGTCAAAAGAGATTGCCAGTGCTACAGGTTCTAAGACAATTGCAATCCGGTGCGACGTTACGAAGCAGAATCAGGTAGAAGCTATGGTGGCAAAAGTAGCTGAGACATATGGGAAGCTGGATGCATGCTTCAACAATGCCGGTATTGCGGTGAATGTGCCGGCGGAAGAGATGACGCTGGAGCAGTGGCAGAAAGTGCTCGATATCAATCTGACAGGTGTGTTCTTATGTTCGACAGCAGCAGGAAGAGTCATGCTGAAGCAGGGATATGGATCTATCATCAATACGGCATCGATGTCAGGACATATTGTCAATGTTCCGCAGCCACAGTGCGGATATAATGCATCTAAGGCAGGCGTAAGCTTACTGACTAAGTCACTGGCAGTTGAATGGGCGAAAAAGGGTGTGCGTGTAAATTGCATAAGCCCGGGTTACATAGGAACAGATCTGATTATGACAAGAGAGGATTTGAAACCGTTAATTGAGCAGTGGAATGCAATGGGTCCCCTGGGACGCCTTGGCCGGCCGGAGGAATTACAGTCGATTCTGGTATACCTTGCAGGAGATACGAGCTCCTTTACAACCGGTTCGGATATTATCGTGGATGGAGCATTTACCTGCTTCTAAGAGAAACATTTTATTTTCATGGGTAGCTAAGCGAAAGCTATAATAATATTATTTCAAAAGGAGGAAATATTTATGAAGAAAAAGTTGTTAGGTGTAATTCTTTGTATCGCAATGATCGCGGCAATGGCTATGGGGTGTACGACAGAGTCACCGGTAAGCAGCGATTCCGGGAGCGAAGACAGCAGTAGTGCAGATTCTGGTGATGGAACAGTCAAAATCGGCATTACCATCCAATCACTGAAGAATGATTACTGGGCAGGAGTTATGGGCAAGCTGGAAGATCTGATGAAGGAAAAGGATTATGAGTATACATTAATTGATTGTGAAGACAATTCTGCAACTCAGATCAGCCAGATTGAGAACTTTATCACAACAGGCTGTGACCTGATTATGGTTCATCCATCGGATGCAATGGCAGTAGAGACTGTCTGTCAGGAAGCGCTTGATGCCGGAATCAAGGTTATGTGCTGGGATGACAAGATGGAGAATACCACTGCTAACTGGGTTCTTGATAACACCGAGCTGGGGAAAGAAATCGGTAAGACAGCAGCCAGCTTTATTAACGAGAATTACACGGCAGATGCTCCGGCCGAGGTTTGTGTAATTGGATATCCGTCTACGAAGGTTCTGTTAGAGCGGCAGAATGGTATCGAAGCCGGACTCGAGGAGTACTGCGATGACGGCAATTTCAAAATCGTAGCAGAGATTGACGGCCTGCAAGCCAACGATGCCCAGACGAATGTTGAGTCGGTTCTTCAGGCAAATCCGGATTGCTCTGTATTTGTCGGAGTTGGTGCGGGTGCGATGATCGGTTCAAACGAAGCGTTGCTGCAGAAGTATGGCGGAGCCGGTAATATTCCGGAGAATGTTGGTGTTATTACAACTGACGTTACGATGCAGCAGTTAGAGTCTCTTCAGGCAGGAGATGAGGCGATCAGAGCCATCGTTGGATTCGAGGGTTCCAGCCTGGATACGGCACAGGCTTGCCTGGATATGTTTGAAAGCATTTTGGCTGGTGATGACTTCACAGGTGACAATCATGATGTTTATCGGCCACTCACGGAAATTTCACTAGATAATATCGAAGAGATCATAGCAGGTATGTAGCATCATCGAAATAGATAGTGAAGATAGTGATATGATAGAGGCGGTTTTGGCCGCCTCTAAGTATATAATCACGGGGGAAGAATATGAGCGAAGAATATGTATTACAATTACAGCATATAAGAAAAGAATACCCGGGTGTTATTGCATTAAAAGATGTTACATTGGAGCTAAAGAAAGGCGAGATTCTTGCATTAATCGGAGAAAACGGAGCCGGTAAATCTACACTGATTAAATGTTGCTCCGGGGCGGTTGTACCGACCTCTGGAACAATTGTCGTAGGCGGAACAGAATTTACCAGTATGACACCGCAGTTGGCGGCAGAGAATGGAATAGCGATTATCTATCAGGAATTTAATAATGTAAAGGAACTGTCAGCGGCAGAAAACCTGTTTTTGGGACGCCCAATCAGAAAAGGGATCGTAGTTGATAAGAAAGCAATGGAAAAAGAGGCTGCAAAGGCATTTGAACAGTTACGGATTAAAATTGACCCGAAAACGCTGATGAAGGATCTGACAGTAGGCTATCAGCAGATGGTGGAGATTGCCAAGGCAATCCAGCAGGATGCAAAGATATTGATTATGGATGAGCCTTCTGCGCCTTTAACGAGTGCGGAAGTTGAGAGTATGTTCCGAGTGGTAGAGAGACTGCGCAAGGAGGGAATTTCTATTGTTTATATATCTCATAGATTGGATGAAATCTATCGCCTGTCAGATAGAATTGTGGTTTTACGGGATGGGGAATATGTTAAGACCCTGATTACAAAAGACAGCCAGATTCAGGAACTGATTCAGCTAATGGTCGGACGTGAATTGACGGAAACATATCCGCCAAGGGGGAGCTGCATTGACAAGAGTGAAGTAGTATTGGAACTTAACGATGTTTTCGGCAATGGTGACAAGAATATGAATCTGAAGATTCATAAGGGTGAGATTGTCGGTCTGGGCGGTCTGGTTGGTGCGGGGCGTACCGAACTTGCTGAGATGATCTTCGGGGCGGTTCCAAAACAGTCCGGACAGATGATCTTCAAAGGCCGGGAAGTCAATCCAAAGAGCCCGAGAGAAGCAATAGATCTTGGAATCGCACTGGTACCGGAAGACCGGAAACGCCATGGCGCTATGCTTGGCATTTCGATCAAGAATAATATCAATATGCCGATATATGAAAAGAACTCTACTTTGAGTGTGATTAATTCCAAAAAGGAAATGGAAACTGCTGAAAAATATCAGAAGAGCATGGCGATTAAGACGCCGACGCTGCACCAGTTGGTGAAGAATTTAAGCGGCGGTAACCAGCAGAAGGTTATTCTGGGAAGATGGCTGGCAGCTGATTCAGAACTGATTATCTTTGATGAGCCCACCAGAGGTATTGATGTCGGTGCAAAGTATGAGATTTATAAGTTAATGAATGATTTAGTAGAAAAAGAAGGAAAAGCAATTCTGATGATTTCTTCGGAGATGGAAGAATTGATTGGCATGTCCGATAGAATTGTGGTGCTGGCGGAAGGTGAGATGACCGGTGAGCTGCAGAAAGAGGAGTTCAGACAGGAGACAATCATGGCATATGCATCCGTAACGAGAATGGAGGAGGATCAGACTGTATGAAAGAGAAAGTAGTATACCAATTAAAAGATAAGGCGATCTGGGTTGTATTCGTAGTCCTCGTTATTGCGTTTACAATTGCAAATCCAAGATTTGTTAATCCGAACAACTTACTTACGATGCTTCGTCAGGTTTCTATGTACGGGATTGCTTCCATCGGTATGACATTTGTCATCCTGCTTGGAGATATTGACCTGTCAACCGGATCTATTATTACATTTGTTAATATTTTCTGCGCATATTTGATGGTAAATATGGGAATGAACATGGTTCTTGCGATTATTATCACGCTCATTGTGTCAACATTGATCGGGACCTTGAATGGTTTCATGGTATCGACCATTGGTATCCCGGCATTGATTGCAACCTTTGCCACACAGACGGCATTCCAGGGTCTGGCACTGATCCTCTGCGGAGGTCTTCCAATTAATGGATTTACAGAAAAATTTAAGATCTTTGGCCAGGGGTATGTTGGGATTGTTCCGGTTCCGGTAATTATCATGGCAGTCTGCTTTGGGGTGGGAGCCTTTATTTTGAATAAGACATATTTCGGCCGTTATTTCTATGCCGTAGGCGGGAACGTGGAAGCAGCGAAACTGTCAGGTATCCGTGTCGGAAGGATTAAATATCTGGTATTTGCTATATCCGGATTTTTTGCCGGCCTTGCCGGGATCGTAATGTTGTCACGTACCAATTCGGGAATGTCCAACGCCGGCCAGGGATATGAATTTGATGTAATTACCTGCGTAGTATTGGGCGGTGTGTCGGTAAACGGTGGTTATGGAATGATATCTGGTGTTGTGGCGGGTACATTTATTATCGGCGCCCTGAAGAATGGTATGGTACTTATGAACATTAACTCTTATGTACAGTCTATTGTTATGGGTGTCGTGCTGGCATTTGCTGTAGGATTTGACTGCCTTCAGAAGAAGAAACAGACAACCTGATCATCTATGCGGGAGCATACATAGGAAGAGCAGCTTGAGATTGTTTTATAAATGGGTTCGTTTGTTGACAGAAAGTCCTTGAAAAAGTAGAATAATAAATATACGAATATTCTAGGATAGCGAGGATAATGAAGAGTGAAGAAAAGTCAGTTAATATATCAATATATCCGGGCCCAAAAATCAGTCTCGAAGCAGGACATTGTCATAGATCTGCGCTTAAGTCTCCCTACGATTACCCAGAACCTCCAGTATCTGGAACAGCTGCGGCTGATTGACACATCGAAGAAGATTCCCCGCGCAGGAGAACGCGGCCGCAATGCTACGGCATATACTTATTTAAGAGAGGCCAGATGCGCCGTTGGAATGTATCTTACCGCTCATCATATCAACTGTGTTGCGGTAGACCTCTCCGGTGACGTGATACACGTGGTGAAAGAGAGAATTGAATTTGATTTGAGAAATGACGATTATCTTAAGAAGATCGGGGAGATTGTCGAGCGTGTAAAAAATGAAGCGGGTATCAGCGATGAAGATCTTTTGGGCGTCGGTATTGCCGTACCCGGCATTGTATCGGAAGACGGAGAGCGTGTAAAATATGGACTTACGTTAGATTTTACAGGGTGGACAAGGGCGGAGATTGCCAAGTATATCTCCTATGAGACAAAGTTATTTCATGATTCTAATACAGCAGGTTATGCGGAGGTGTGGATATCGGATGATATCTGTGATGCTTTCTATATTAGTCTGGGCAACAGTGTGGGCGGTGCGTTTGTGGTAAATAGGAGTATCTATGAAGGAGAAGGGCGTAGGAGCGGAGAAATCGGTCATATGACAGTGGTTGCGGAAGGCGGCCAGCTGTGCTACTGTGGTCAGCGGGGCTGCTTTGATACGGTGGCACGGGCTACCAATCTGGATCAGTACACGGATGGTAATCTGGAACATTTTTTTGCACTTTTACAGGCGGAAGATGCGGAGGCAATGAAGCTTTGGGACAAGTATCTGGATGACCTGGCACTGGCAATTCATAATATCAGTATGCTGTTTGATTCATCTATTATCATCGGCGGTTATGTCGGTGCATATATTGAGGACTATATGGATGATCTGTGCCGGCGGGTAGATGCGCGGGATACGTTTGGCGACCGGGCAAAGGGTTATCTGATTCCCTGCAAGTATAAAGTAGAGTCCACGGCAGCTGGCGCAGCGATTTTTTTTATTGATGAGTTTTTTGAGACGATCTAAAGAGGTCGTCAATGAAGGAGTGATTAGATGAAAGCAGCAGTTTATCACGGGAAACGGGATCTCCGGGTGGAAGAAGTACCGGAAAAGGAATTGAAAGATAACGAGGTTATGATCCAGGTAAGATACTGCGGCGTATGTGGAACGGATGTCCACATTTTTAACGGTGACGGCGGATCCTATGAGGTCAATCCGCCGCTGATTCCGGGACATGAGTTTGCCGGTGTTGTAGCGAAAGCCGGGGCAGCGGTAACCAGGTTCAAAGCAGGTGACCGGGTAAGCGGTGACCCGAATGATATGTGTGGTGAGTGTTATTATTGTAAGAATGCAATGCAGCATTTTTGTACGAATAATATGGGAGTTGGAACGACGGTAGACGGAGGTTTTGCCGAGTATGTGGTGTTGCGGGAGAAGCAGATCTACAAGTTTTCGGAAAGCTTAAGCTTTATGGAGGCAGCTATGATTGAGCCAATTTCCTGTTGCCTTCATGGTATCGATCTGTGTGAGATTAAATTAGGTGACACGGTGCTTGTAATGGGCGGCGGACCGATTGGAATGATTATGATGCAGCTTGCTAAGTATGCCGGGGCAGCCCGGTTGATTATGTCGGAGCCGGTGCCGGAGAAGCGGGAACTGGCGCTTAAACTTGGGGCGACGAAGGTTATTAATCCGCTGGAAGAAGATGTGCAGGCTGTTTTGGCAGAATATTGTGATAATGTAGATGTTGTAATTGAGTGTGTCGGGAATATACATACCCAGGCGGATGCAGTAAAGTTTGCGGGAAAGGGTGCCATGATCATGTACTTTGGACTGGCGTCACCGAATGAAAGTTTTCCGCTTAAACCGGATGATGTATTTAAAAAGGAACTGAAGATTACGTCTTCCTTTATCAATCCATATACATTTGAACGTGCAATTCAGGTTTTGGAAGCGAAAGTTCTGGATTTGGAAAGCCTGATAACCAATGTGGTTCCGCTTAATGATATTGCGGATGTATTTACAGAACCGGAATATCGAAGGACCGGAAAGGTTATGATCAAGATTTCTTAGTAAGACTAAAACCACAATTACGATAACAAAAATGAACCGGATATGGATGGAATGTGAAAAAGTGTGGCAGTGAAAAAGGGGGGACGTGGATGCCGGTATATTATTTGGCAGTGGATATTGGTGCTTCCAGTGGGCGCCATATTATAGGAAGCATAGAGAATGGGAAGATTATACTGGAGGAAATCTATCGTTTTGAAAATGGGATGATAAAAAAGGATGGTCGTCTCTGCTGGGATTATGAAACGCTTTTTGGCCACATTAAAAACGGGATGAAAAGATGTAAAGAAGTGGGCAAGATTCCCACAAGTATGGGCATCGATACCTGGGGTGTGGATTTTGTGCTCATGGATGAGAACGATAAAGTTCTGGGAGAAATGAGGGGCTACCGGGACAACCGGACAGACGGTATGGATGATGAGGTGTACCGGATGATACCGGAAAAAGAATTATATGCCCGCACCGGTATTGAAAAAATGATGTTTAACACTATCTTTCAATTGATGGCCGTGAAGAAAAATCAGCCGGAACATATGGAAGAAGCCAGGACGATGCTTTTTGTGCCGGATTATTTCCATTTTCTTCTGACGGGGAAAAAGGTCAATGAGTACACCGAAAGCTCGACGTCACAATTGATACATGCTAATAACCGGACGTGGGATGAGGACTTAATAGAAAGGCTGGGGTTTAACCGGGAGATATTCCAGCCGATTGCAATGCCGGGGGAATGCCTTGGAAGCCTGAAGGCAGAGCTTGTAAAGGAGATTGGATACGATCTGGAGGTTGTGCTTCCCTGTACCCATGATACAGGATCAGCGATCCTTGCCGTACCGGCGACAGATGACGACTATGTGTTCATCAGTTCGGGAACCTGGTCTTTACTGGGAATTGAACGCGATGCGCCAGATTGCTCCGAAGTCAGCAGGGTCAATCATTTTACCAATGAAGGCGGATATGATTCCCGGATATGTTATCACCGCAATATTATGGGTCTGTGGATGATACAGTCAGTAAGGCATAATCTGGACGATAAGTATAGTTTTGCAGAGATATGTAAACAAGCTGAGGAATGCAGTGGCTTTCCGTCACGGGTGGATGTGACGGACAACCGCTTTATGGCACCGGAGAATATGATAGAGGAAATTCAGAACTATTGCCAGGGAACAGGGCAGCCGGTTCCCGGGACTCTGGGAGAGATTGCGGCCTGTGTATACAGAAGCCTGGCAGAATGCTATGCCAAGACTATAGAAGGGATTGAAAAATCCACCGGCCGTACATACAGCCGGATTCATATTGTAGGTGGCGGCGGTAATGCCGATTATCTCAATGAGCTGACGGCTCGGGTAACCGGAAAAGAAGTACATGCCGGTCCGACCGAAGGGACAGCTATCGGCAATATCGCTGCGCAGATGATTTATAGCGGGGAATTCAAAGGTAAGGAAGAAGTTCGGGGAATCATTCACGAATCCTTTGATGTGAAAATTTTTCGTGTATAAAAATCCAAAAGTCAATAAGGAGGACGACTATGAAACACGGAATTTACTATGCGTATTGGGAACAAAAATGGGCAGCAGATTATAAATATTATGTTAAGAAAGTTGCCGGGCTCGGATTTGACATTCTGGAAATTGGTTCCGGACCACTCCCGGATTATTCGAATCAAGAAGTGAAAGAATTAAAAAAATGTGCGGATGATAATGGGATTATGCTGACAGCCGGCTATGGCCCGATCTTTAGCCACAACATGGGCTCATCTGATCCGAAGATCAGAAAAGAAGCTCTGGAATGGTACAAGAGGCTGTTCGAGGTGATGGCTGAGCTGGATATCCATTTGGTTGGCGGCGCCCTGTATTCTTATTGGCCGATGGATTTCACCAGGGTCGATAAGGATGAGGACTGGAAGTACAGTGTGGAAGGCATGCAGCTACTTGCTCCGCAGGCTGCACAGTATGATATTAATCTTGGTATGGAGGTTTTGAACCGTTTTGAAAACCATATCCTGAATACGGCAGAAGAAGGGGTTAAGTTCGTACAGGAAGTCGGAATGGATAATGTGAAAGTAATGCTGGATACCTTTCATATGAACATCGAAGAGGTCAGCATGGGCGGTGCTATTCGTTGTGCCGGTAAGCTTCTGGGTCATGTCCACACCGGCGAGTGCAACCGCATGGTTCCGGGCAAGGGGCGGACACCATGGAAAGAGATAGGCGAGGCTTTGCGCGCTATCGAATATGATGGAACGGTTGTCATGGAGCCATTTGTCCGTATGGGCGATGAGGTTGGAGCTGATATTAAGGTGTGGCGGGATCTCAGTAAAGGTGCTTCTGAGGAACAGTTGGACGAGGACGCAAGGCGCTCGGTAGAATTCCAGAGAAGTATGCTGGAATGGGTGTAAATGTTCTGTAGACAAAGTTGGTGCTGGAATTAACAATCCAGCACCAACTTTTCTGTTTGACCCTATTGACAAAGCTAAAACACAACTGTATAATTAGTTATACTATTCCAAAATATAATACAAATAGGAGGATTTTTATGAAAGGCAAGTCCAAAGAAAATGGCAAATACATGAGTTCCGTAAAGGTTGGGCCGAAAGGACAGATTGTTATTCCCAAAGAGGTACGGGACATGTTCGGGATTGAGACCGGCGACACATTGATGTTACTTGCCGACGTTCAAAAAGGTATCGCAATTGAGAGAATGGGCGTATTTAGCAAAATTGCGGATGCCATTTTAAGCGGGAAAGCAAAAGACATTTACCCCGAGCAAAGCGAGGAGGATAGCTTGGTCTTTGCGGAAGAAATCAAGAAAACCAGTAATGGCGAGGAGGAAAAGCAATGACAGCCATACAGACGGTTAACCTTACCAAAAAATACAAAGAGAAAACAGCTGTTAATACTCTGAACTTGGCCATTGAGCAAGGGCAATTGTATGCTCTGCTCGGTGTTAACGGCGCGGGGAAAACTACAACAATCAAAATGCTATCCTGTATATTATCGCCCACATCAGGCGACGCGTTTCTGCTTGGCGACAGCATTGTTTCAAAGCCTTATGCGGTCAAGGAGAAAATCAATGTTTCACCGCAGGAAACAGCGGTGGCCCGTAATCTTTCCGTCAAGGAAAACCTCGAAATGATTGCCGGGATATATGGTAATGACAAAAAGACAGCGCAGGATAAATCCGTTGCCATGATGAATACGTTTGGACTTGTGGAAGTGGCAAAGAACCGGGCAAAGACTTTATCTGGCGGTATGCAGCGGCGGCTTAGTGTTGCTATGGCGTTGATTACTAATCCGAAAATATTGTTTTTGGATGAACCTACGCTTGGTCTTGATGTCCTTGCCCGGCGCGAGTTATGGACAGCTATCAGACAGCTTAAAGGCAAAATCACAATCGTACTTACAACTCACTACATGGAAGAAGCCGAAGCCCTGTCGGACAGAATCGGTATCATGTCAAAGGGTGAATTAAAAGCGGAAGGTACTGCCGGAGAATTGATCGCACAAACAAGCGCGAAATCCTTTGAGGATGCTTTTATATCTCTGGCAGCGGAAACGGAGGGCGCAAAATGAAAACGATGATATTCGCTTCACGGAATCAAAAGGAAATATTACGAGACCCTTTGAATGTATCCCTTGCGCTTGGGTTTCCGCTCATTGTACTGCTTTTATTATCTGTAATCGGAAACAATGTCCCGGAGAATATTTTTCCTGTTACAACTCTTGCACCGGGTATAGCGGTCTTTGGGCTTTCTTTCTTCTCTTTGTTTTCCGGCACGTTAATCGCAAGAGACAGAAGCACCTCGTTCATGGTCAGGTTAATGGCTTCGCCGCTTACAGCCGCAGACTTTATATATGGATATATCATTCCCCTAATTCCGATGGCAATCGGTCAAAGCGTCATATGCCTTACAGTGGCGGTTTTGCTTGGACTGCCGTTTAACGCAAATGTTTTGCTTATACTTGCCGTTCTTTTACCTGCCGCTCTGCTTTTTATAGGAATAGGATTGCTGGGAGGAACACTGTTAAACGATAAACAGGTAGGCGGCATATGCGGTACTCTGCTCACCAATCTCAGCGCGTGGCTTTCAGGAGCTTGGATTGATTTGAACCTTATGGGCGGCGTTGTCAAGAAGATAGCCTATCTTCTCCCCTTTGCTCACGCTGTAGATGCAGGGAAAGCGGCGATTGCCGGGGATTATGCGTCTATATTACCGCATTTGTTGTGGGTGATTGGATATACTGTTGTTATATTAGTGATTGCGATTGTTGTTTTTAGACATAGAATGAAAAGCGTGTCAGAGTGAGGATGTTAGCAAAACAAAACTGCCCACCCGCCTAAATCGCTAAAAAGTTTATTTTCCCAAGCAAAATAACCAAGATGGAGTAAAACTGCCAGCAGGTGACACCTGCTGGCAGAAAATAAGTTTGTTTCACTTTATGAAGCACTTGGTAAATATTCTATTTCCTTCGGAACTAGAGCATCCAGGGAGATATATTCTGATATATAAGTTATTTTCTGATAATCAGAAGTTGTACCGGTATTAGATTGTACAGCTTCATCCTGTACTAAGGTGTAAGTGTCGATAACCCGATAATCCGATGTGTAGGCCGTCACTATAATTTTATCTTCCTCCACGGTTATAGCTGAAAAAACGGTTGCATTCACAGAATTAATCTCAGCACTATAATTCCAGAGTACGTTCATATAGTCTTTTTTGGAAGTTACAGAATAATTCTTTTCCCCGCTGTTTCGAGACATCATATAGATAACGCCATCCTGGCTGGTATTTATCAGTTCACTGTTTGCACTCTTATTTGGTACCCCATTTTTAATGGGGTAGGTGCGGATATAGTTATGGTCATGTCCCTGCAGAACCAAGTCAGCACCTATCTGTTCAAAAACGGGTACCAAGACTTTTTTGATACGCAATACATCGGAATCACCTGCATGTGTTCCGCCAAATGGAGCTTTATGGAAAGAGATGATAATGAACTTTCCTTCACCCTTTGTTGCTGCCTCGTTAATAATCCATTGCTTTTGTTTTTCCAACTCAGACGAACTGGTATAGTTTGAGTTTAGATTAATAAATAAAGCATTCCCATAAGTATATGAGTAGTTTAATGCAAATCCATTTTGAGAATCTACATTAAAAATTGTCTGACAATATGGTTCACTTGTTGACCGGGCAGAATTCTCATGGTTGCCTAATACCGGCATAAAGGCCGGGGAGGATAGATTGGTTCCGGCAGCGCCTAAAAATGCTTCCCACTGACTTTGGTTAGATGTGTCGACCATGTCTCCCGTATGAATGATAAAGGATGCATCAGGGAATTTGTCAGACGCTTTTTGTAGTGTGTTTCCCCAATATGAATAATAATAAGAGGAACCTCTACTGGTCTGTGAATCTGCCATATGCAGGAAGGTAAATGATTCTGAGGTTTCCGGTTCTGTTTTGAATGAAAAATAATCGCTATAATAAGTAAAGGCAACACCGGATTTTGGTCCTACATAAGTGTTCCCAAGACGATATTGGTAAGTTGCTCCCGGGGTCAGTCCACTTAAGACCACCTTACTATAATTACGGCTGGTGGAATAATGAGGTACTTTTGCTGAAGTACCATTAAAAATCACTGTTTCTCCGGTAGCCGGGTCAATAACTTCCACAAATCCCCCACTCATCAGATTGTTTGTCTGCCAGCTAATGCTTCGGGTAGTTTTGGCATCAGAACCAAAGGCATTGTTTAAAGCACTGAATTCCAATACTCTGGATTCGGGTTCCGGTGTGGGAAGATGATTGATCTCAAATTGATCGATCTCCTCTCCGCCTAACGTATAAGCAGTAACTTGAATTGCATCAGAGGTAACTGTTATTTTAGAATACATTTTATTATTAGGGTTACTTCTGTCAGCACTGCTGCTGAAATCACGAGTAACTTTTACCCAATTTGCGGATGATGATATTGTGCTGTAATTTTTTCCTACGGAGCCAGGCGTTGAGTATATGATCCCATCAGCAGAAGAGAAGGAGGTGTCACCAGGATAATCATCTTTTATATTTCCGCTCTGAATCAGATAACTGCGGATATATGCACCATCAGTTCCTTGAAGAACCAGACTTACATTTACTTCATTAAATACTGTTTCAAGGGTTCGCTTGATTGTACCGGTATTGGATGAAGAACCATAGAAACTCCCATTTATTGCAACAATAATCCACTTGCCCTCGCCTTTAGCAGCAACTTCACTTTTAATCCAATTTGTATGGCTTGTAATATTGCTGCTTGAGGAATATCTAGTATTCAAAGTTAATATCAAAGCATTTCCATAGGTAAATGAATAGTCTCCGGTTGCATTAGCCTCCGTATTAAAAGTGGATTTAAAAAAGTTAGCATTTGAGGAACTGGAATATTCCGGATATCCGGATACCGGGATAAAAGCAGGTGATGCCAGTTGGATACCCGTAGCATTTATAAAGTTATTCCAGTTACTTGAACTTGCAGAGCTTACTAATTCACCGGTATGTACAATGAATGAACTGTCCGGATTTTGTGTCTGTATAGATTGTAGAGCATTTGTCCAGCAGTTGGTATAATTTGCAGCAGAGCTGTTCTCTGCATCGGCCATATGTATAAAATTGAAAGAATCCTGCTGTTGTGCTTCGGTCTTAAATTGATAAAAATCACTATAATAAGTATAGGTTATATTTGATTTTGTACTTGTATAAGTATTTCCCACACGGTATTTATAGGTAGTGCCCGGCAATAAATTATAAAGGGCAACTTTGTGATAGTTATTACTGGTTAAAATACTTGGTACTTTAGCGGAAGAACCTTGAATGATTTTAGTATTTCCGAAATCATCCTGTATTTCTATAAAAGCATTTTGCAGGTCTGATGAAGTCTGCCAACTGATTTTACGAGTGGTTTTGGGATCAGAACCAAAATTATTGTTTAGCGCATTTGGAGTTAGAACACGTGGTTCAACAGTTGGAGTATCATTGCGGTTAATTTCAAAATGATCAATTTCTTCTCCATTTACAGTATAGGCGGAGACCTTAATTGTCTCAGAAGAAACTGTGATATGCGAGTAGGTTTTGTTTCCGGCAGCGGTGCGGGTACCACTAGCACTGAAGTCTTTGGTTACCTTTACCCAGCCGGCTGAAGAAGAGACTTGGTTATATTCAGCTCCCGCACTGCCGGGAACAAGATAAATCACACCATCCTTTGTAGCAAATAAATGATCGCTTGGGTAGTCATCCAGGATGGTTGCGTTTTTTACAAGATGACTTCTTGCATATACGCTATCACTTCCCTGTAATACCAGGCTGACATTCACCTCATCAAAAGTTTTTTCCAGAGTCCGCTTGATTGTACTGGTATTGCTTGACCTTCCATAAAAGCTATTACCCATGGCGACAATGATCCATTTCCCATCGCCTTTTTCTGCAACTTCATTTTTTATCCAAGTTGCATGTGCTGTAATATTACTGGTGCTTGTGAGGTTTGTGTTCAAGGCCAATACCAGAGCGTCACCATATACAAAAGAGTAATTTGCCGTATTATTACTGGTGGATGGAAGGTTGAAATTATAGGTAAATTGCTGGTTAGAGCTGCCTGAGGATACGGGGAGTGGAACGAAAGGAATATTACTCAGTTTAGAAGTATTAAGCCCAAAGAAACCGTCCCAGTAAGTCTGCGTGGTCGAACTACCATAATTTCCGGTGTGCATTACAAAAGAAGTATCAGGAAATTTAGAGAGAGCAGCATCCAGAGTTCCTCCCCAGTTGTTCTGGTAGGAGGAGGTTGTCCGATAATTTGAGTCCGGCAGACATAAAAAGGAAAATGATGAGTCGGAGGATGGAGCAGTGGTAAAAGAATTGGCGGATGTAATCTGTCCGCTGCCAGTATCCATAATAGCATATGTATAGGTAGTACCTGGCTTAAGGCCTGTAAGGGATGCCTTATAATATGCTGTTCTACTGGATACCTGTGAGGATGCAACTAGCTTTTGTGCAGTAGCAGCATCTAGCTCCTGTGAAGATTCACAGTAAATAATTGCTGTTTCCAGTTGTGGGGTACTGCTGCTGGAAACCGGTGCAGTCCGCCAGCTAAAAAATATGGATGTAGAGGGATCGTCTTGTAGAACCATATTCAAATTACAGACAGTGAATGAACTGTCGGCCTTAGCTAAAGATGATGAAAAAGAAGCTATTAATACGGCCAAAATAAAAGTAGACAGAAATTTTAAAAAATAATTCCTTTTTTGCATATTTTTTTCCTCCAAACATGTATAATTTTTGGTAATTATAGCATGGAACACCATTTTTTGCAATAATTCCGTATTTAAAATGCTTTTCGGAGCAGGGAGCCAAGTGGATGGCATCGTCTTTGAAGTTTTCTTCAACTGTGGTATAATAATATGAAAAGTAGATTGATAGTTAAGGGAGGGTGTAAAGGGGTGAAATACAATGTATCTACAATTTAATAATGTGTCTTTTTCATATCACAAAGTATTGGCTTTAAGCAGAGTGTCATTTGAAATTGAAAAAGGGGAAATAGTCGGCTTAATAGGAGCAAACGGAGCAGGAAAAACAACGGCTATATTGAATATTATCAGATACTTACAACCCCAAAAAGGTAAGATATATATTGATGGAGTTGATATATCGGAAATTAAAAATGAGAACTTCCTCGTTTCTTATATTGCAGATGAACCGGTTTTTTATGATGAGCTTACGCTATTGGAGCATTTGCGCTTTATTAGAGCCCTCTATCCTGATAATGAATTGGTTATTGAGGATTTGGTTGGCAAATTGGAGCTTCAAGAACATTTACATAAAGTGCCGTCCGCATTATCAAAGGGTACAAGGCAAAAACTGTCAATTGCTCTTTCATTACTAAGAAATTATGAATTGCTTATAGCTGACGAACCGTTTAACGGGTTAGACCCTAAACAAATAAACATTTTTAAGGAAACTTTATTTGACTGCAAAAAGGAGGGAAAAGCAGTCTTATTATCCACACACCTTTTGGATGTGGTGGATGGAATATGTGATAAATACATCATGCTGAATCATGGTGAACTGGTTGCTAAAGGTACAAAATCAGAAATAATTAAAGTGAACAATCTCCATAGTGACAGCACGTTAGAACAGATTTATTTGGCTCTCATAGAGAGGAGCGAATAATATGTACTCTCTGATCATAAAGCAAAAATTAAGAACGGCTAGGGGAATATTAAAACATTTTTGGAGTACGGCGGTTGTTTTTCTGATTATTGTATGTTATGCAGCAGTACAATTTTATGTTATAATATTAAACGGCGGCATAGGCACTGCGTTACCTCCAAATTATATATTTTATTTCCTTGCAGCTTGTGTCGTTTTAAGTGGATCTCGGATATTGACAAAAAGACGGCCAATTATTACAATGAACGCTGCAACACTCCATTATCTTTATCTTACAAAGCACTTTAAGAGGATTACTGCAATAAAATATTTATGGTCTTTCATTAAAAGTATTTTGTTGACAGCTATCATATCTGGTTTTATAAGTGGCTTTCAGGTCAACGCAATATTTGGACGTTATTTTCTTTTACTTTGCGGTTATCTGTTTTTGGGTGTGTTGCTCTCTTGGAGCTGCTACCATTTTATGAAAGGGAAAGCACGGTTGGCGGGAATCTCATGTTATATCACTGCATCTACTGTTTTGCTCATGGAAAGCGGAGTTATCAGCGTTATCCTTAACTATTGCCTGATTTTATTTTGGCTTTACTATGTAATAGCTAAACTACAATTCAACTTAACTAAATACAGTAAAGATTTGGCGTTTATAGATGAAAACAATTTCGTAACAAGTCAATATAACATGGTTAGAATGTCGCAGATGGCAGCAGAAAAGGTGGCAAACAAAAGACGGCGTTTTTTTCTCTATCATTTTCCATTAAAAAAGAACAATGCCATATTTTATAAATGCCTTATAGAAATTATAAGGACAGGAAATCGTATATGGGGAGCTTTCGCTTTTCTTTTAGTGACAGGTTTTTTGTTTTATCGCACCCCGGTGTTTTCCTTAATTCCCATTTTTGGAGAAATCGACAATTTGGCGGCAACATTTTCTGTATTAATGGTAATGATGGTATATCGGAATGTTGACGAATTATTAAAGAAATATGTCAGCGCATTAATGGAAAAGCACAAAAAGGGGTTATTTATTCCTATGAAAAGGCAAAAAATCGTGTTTAGCTACCTTACTGCTTCTATTTTGATTTTTGCTATAATAACAGTTTTTGCAGGGCTGATATTTGGAAGCAAAATCCACTTTGTTTTATTGTTTTTTGTGTTATTCATTATGATATTTACAGTTGATTTCACCCTTGCTTTAGCGGAGAACAAATTAAGTAAAATAATCCGAAAAGTTATGCCAATGTTATCGACTATATTAGGTTTTATTTTTTTGATTTAGGAATAAGGGAGTCTTACAGAAAAAGAAGATAATGAAGATGGTAACCATATAATACTGGGAATTGAATAGAAATGAAACGAGCTATATTATGTGTGAGTAAATATTCTAAGGAGCTAAACAATGACACTGAACATAAAAAAAGTACACATATCATTATTCTGCTCTGTTATTTTGTGGGCAGTGGTAACGGATGCGTGGGGATACTCCTCAGTACTGTTTGGAAATATGTATAACAATTGGGGCGAATATTTATATGGCTTAGTAAGCCGTGGAATATGGAGCATTCCATTTATTGTTTTAATTATAAAGTGTGCTGATAACATACCGGCAAATTTCAAGGGACTATTTTCACTTAAATGGCATTGGAAATCTGTAATCATAGCTTTATCGGCTATTACGGTTTATATATTGGTGGGAATGTTCGTAAATCACGGTGGTTTTTGGGTTAATCAAGATGTTCGTATTTCACAAATACTTTTGATGTTTTTAATGGTTGGTTTTGCGGAAGAAATAGTTTATCGAGGCTTTGGTATGAATGCTTTTTCAGCTTTCATGAGTGATAGAAAGGCAAACTTGTTATCATCTATATATTTTGTCGTGTTACACGTTCCATCCTACTTCATTCATTGGTATTTAGATGGAACATTTGCAGTTACAGCAATGCTTACACAGGTGGTTTGTGTCTTGGTGATGGGACTAATATTCGGATATTTGTTTAGAAAGAGCAAGTCTATTTTACCACCTATGATTATCCACTTTTGGGCGGATTTCATATCGGTGTTGTTTATTGGATAATTATTTTGAAAGGGGATGTATTTTTATGTCTAATGTTATCTTTTTCAATTCTTATAAACTAAAAAAAGGAGTATCTGTTCCAGATTTTTTACTTGTTGTAGAAAAGCTAAGCAACGAGTATATATCTCAACAAAAAGGCTATATTTCATTTAATCTACTTGTTGATGGTGAAACGTGGGCAGACTTTACAACTTTTAAAACAATGGACGATGCAAAAAGATTTGCGGAATCAAGCGAACCAAACAAATTAGCTGAAAAGTTTTATTCTTTCATTAACCTAAATAGCTGCAAAACGCATTATTTTTCTGTTGAAAGAAGTTACTAATTCGGCAGTTGAAATGCTTAGGGTGGTTGTAACACAACAAAACATTGATAACACCGTTACTATTGTAAATGAGATGATAAAGGCGGAGGACTTACTTGGGATATTAAATACTTCCTGATTCATAAGTGAAGCCCAGTCCATGGACGTCGGAAACCGCACTTGTAATCATAAAAGCTTTTCTGTCATATTGATTAACAATTTTAATAAGTTGCTGATAGTTTTTTGAATCCAATGTAACCATTAACATTTCCGCCTGGGTTCCTGTATATCCTCCGGTAACCGGGATGACGGTCACCCCTCTGTTTATCTGGTGTAGAATATCGTTTAAAATGGCTTCTTTTTTCTCGCTGAGAATGTACACAACCTTTTTCTTATTCAGGCCGTCTTCAATGTAATGCATGGTAGCGGATGTAATAAAGATAGAAAAGATTGCAAAGAAGAAAGATTCCTTGCTAAATACAAGTAAACTCAAGATAACAACAATGCTATCTGTTAAAAACAGGCCAAAAGATGGGTTTATATTAAAATATTTTTTTAAAATCAAAGGAGGAATTGCCGTACCTCCGCTGGAGGCATTGTTGTTGTAGAGAAGTGCCACACCTATGCCAAATATTACGCTTCCGGTTATCATAGAGAGCATAACATCATTTATTAATGTAATATGAGGGATAAGACCCATGATAAGTGGCAGCAGTGCAGCTCCAATTACGGTGTTAAGGAACACTTCTTTCTCTAGAAAAATAAATGTAAGGATAAGCACGAATATATTGCCGATAAGGACAATAATAGAGCGGTCAATTTGCAGCCATGCCTCAAGAACAATTGCAAGACCGGTAAGGCCGCCGGCAGCAATGTGATGGGGAGCCAAAAATAAATTTACACTCATTGCAATAAGTACGATTGCAATAACAATAAAAAAAATCTTTTTAAGCCAATTAGCCATAGTCAATATGTCTGCTCCTTTTCTTGTTTTAATATAGTATATCCATTTTTTGAGGTTGTATTAAAAAAAGCAAAGATTCGAAGAAATATGATATACTTATTATATTATAATCGGAACTAAATATTAAAACGTTGGAAACAATAAGCGTGGAAATCAGAATTTGGGGGTAGGCCATATGAACGATATTATACTTGTATTGCCAACAATAAAACATGAATTTCAGGCAACTGAATTTAAAAAGGAATTTTTTGATTACGGAGAAAAAGTGATTAATGGCAGCGGTCTTTTAGACCAACTAGAGTATAGAGCGTGGTTAGAGCATGCAGAAAAATACAGAAGGGCAGAAACGGCAGGAGATGATTGGGTGCCGTCAACTACCTTTTTTGCAGTACGAAAAGAGGATGAAAAAATAGTGGGGATAATTGATGTTCGGCATCATATTCAACACCCATTTCTTTTAGAGTATGGAGGTCATATCGGTTATGCAGTGCGACCGGCGGAACGTTGTAAGGGATATGCATCAAAAATGCTTGGACTTGCACTTGAGTATGCGGGGACGATAGGATTAAATAAGGTAATGCTTGGATGCTATACTGACAATATGGGTTCTATTAAAACTATTCAGAAGTATAATGGAAAGCTAGTGGAAGAAAAACTGTATTCTGATGGAAAGCCGATGTGTATTTACTGGATTAGTCTGATGAATAAATTTCAATTGAGTGAGGAAACCGGATTTTAAAAGGAGTGTTTAAAAGGTTGGTGACTTTGAAGAATATACTGTTCCGGCATCGACATGGGCGGTGTTTTCAGGAGAAGGAACTGGTATTTCTGTTCAGGAATTAGAAAAACGCATTATTACAGAATGGCTTCCAACCTCTGGATATGAGTGTGGTAATGCGGCAGATATGGAGGATCGATAATGGCAAAAGCAGAATGGCATGAAGGAAAAGACTCACCGGGGAATCATATCTAAGGTGGTTGAATCGGAGAAAATGACACCGGAAGAATCCATTGAATTTATAAAACCTTACGGTTAAGGAGCAAATGATGATATCGATGAGTGAAGCCTTTGAGGCAGTAGAAATATTTCGGGAGGCGAGGCCGTCTACCCATGATGCTATCGTTTCAATTGCATCTTTGAGACGGGTGAAAAGGGGTGAACACCTATTCCGTGATAAAGAACCGGTTCACACTTTGTATGCCTTGGTCAGTGGATGGGCTTCTTTATATAAGATAAACAGTATCGGTGAGAAGAAGGTCATTTTTGTTTACGGAAAAGGTAAGATGCTCAATGAAGCTATGCTTCAAAAGCTTCCAGCTTCAATTAACTGTGAGATGCTGGAAGAATCGGTAGTTATGGCACTGCCGCGGGTGTTGTGGCACCGGAAATTACTGCTGAACTCAAGCCGCTGGCAGAATCGGATCAATTTCGCTGGCTTCAAAAAGGCTATGATGACGGTGATCTAAAAGGCCGGGATATGGTGTTGGCAGCAACCAATGACCGGGCGTTGAATCAGCATATCGGAATGGTATGCTGCAACCCGGGGATTGTGAAGAAGGATGAACTGGTTATTGGTATTACTGCCGGCGGGAAGAATCATGAGAAGGTAAAGGAGATAAAAAGAAAAATAATGGAGTGGTGAAAAGAATTGGTGGCGTATTTTCGAATACAGAGGTATAGTATTGTATCATCCACCAGATCAGAACCTCGGTTAGTTTTGTATCTTATAAAAACCTCAAGGTTCTGATGGCGAATTTAAAGAGGGTTTATGCCACTCTCGCGGTTTAAATCTATTTGGCTGCTTTTTCAGCAAATTCAGTTGTCACAAGATCCTCATACGGAGCGCGTTTAGTCAGTTCCCCGGCAGTGTATAGTATATCTTGTAATAGTTCAAAGCTGTCTTCTTCAAATACCAGGTCTTCTTTCCAGGTGTCCTGATCATAATAACGGGTGACAATAGTAGTAATGGTATCTAAATCGGTTTCCGCAAATTGCGGTTCGATGATCTTAGCTATTTCCTCCGGAGTGTGAGACTGTACATAGTCCATGCCTTTTTGCAGGGCATTTGTAAAGCCCTGAACTACTTCAGGATTTTTATCGATATAGCTTTGTTTTGCACAAAATGCAGTATAAGGAACATAACCACTGTCTTTACCAAGGGAGGCTACGACATAGCCTTTACCGACTGATTCAAGGGTGGTAGCACCGGGTTCAAAGGCTGGAGTTATAATAGGACTAACCAGAGAGAAACCAGTGTTTAACAGATAATTGGCGTAACTGCTGCCGTTGGTCGGATCCAGCGCCGAAGCGGAATAGGCAAGATTTAAGGTTTAATCAATCTTAACTACAGATTTCACAATATTAGCTTTGTCGGTAACACTGGAATCCATCGCATTTTGGATATCGTCGAAGTCAAAGATATTCGTTACAATTCCCTTTAAATTCACTTTCCCCCCGGCGACTGCCTCGATTGCCATGGGATAGATGTGGCGGTAGCGGAAGATGGTTTTGAAGGTCAATTCTTTATCCAGTGCAAGACTGCTTGGGATAGTGAGATTACCATCTGCACTATAACCCACTAAAACAATATTAGAACCTTTCTTTGAGCTATGAATCAGTTGTTCAGTAGTGATATTTGTACCGGCGGTTTCAAAGGCGATATCGCACCCCTTCTGGTCTGTAAGTTCTAAAATTCTGGCAACAGTATCCTCGCCCTTCCCATTAATAACAGCAGAAGCACCCAGTTCTAAAGCTTTCTCAAGCCTTTTAGGCATCACATCCACAACGATAATATTCGTAAGTCCCATAGCTTTTAAGGCTAGCAAAGTGACCAACCCAATACAACCGGCACCGGTGATAACAGCGGTCTGCCCGATATGAGCGCCGCCTTCATTTGCAGCGTGAAAGCCGACGGCCAACGGTTCGATCAAAGCGCCTTCCATTGTATCGACGTTGTCAGGAAGCTTAAAGCAAAGATTAGCTTCATGAGCAGCATACTCCTGAAATACGCCATCCACCGGAGGGGTAGCAAAAAATACGACATTGGGACACAAGTTGTATTTCCCTGATTTACAGAATTCACAATGTCCGCAGGTTTTACCGGGTTCCAGGGCGACACGGTCGCCAACCTTCAGATGGGTCACCAGAGAGCCTGTTTCAACGACTGTGCCGGCCGCCTCATGACCTAGAACAAAGGGCGGTGTGACGATGCAAGAACCCATCCGCCCCACGTCATAGTAGTGCAGGTCAGAGCCGCAGATTCCCACATATTCTACTTTAACTAAAACTTCATTTTCCGCTGGTTTGGGAATGGCTCGTTCCATAAATCCCATTTCCTTAACACCATTCATTACCGCAACTTTCATTTTACCGTCCATATGCATGACTCCTTTCTTAATTAGCACACTGGTGGAAATATCTGTCAACAACAGAAAAACCATTTAATTATCAATAAACTTCTTGACAAAGATTTGAAGCAGTGATAGAATAAAAATTGATAAAACGATTTATCATCTGTTATTTTGAATTATACATTATAATTTTACAAAAGTAAATAAATTTTTCTTAAATTAAAAGATAAAACGATTTAAAAGGAGGAAAGCAATGAAAGCATTGGTATACGACAAACCGGGACGAAAATTTTCGGGCATCAGGGAAGTTCCCTATCCCACTTGTGGTGATGACGAGGTAATTATCAAAGTAATGTCAGCAAGTATCTGTAAGGGAGTGGAACATGATCATGACCAGGAAGGTGTGGGGACTGATTTAGCGACCTATCCAGTCACTCCCGGGCATGAGTTTTCCGGATATATCGAAGAAGTGGGCCGGAATGTGACTCAATTCAAAAAGGGTGACCGGGTATGTGCGGATAATACGGAGTATTGCGGGGAGTGCTATTACTGCAAAAAAGAAGAGTCAAACTATTGTCCTACATTTGGATCTTTGGGGCACAATATAAACGGCGGATTTGCAGAGTTCGTCCGTGTAAAAAAGGAAAAAATATTTCCCATTCCGGATTTTCTTTCTTTTAATGCCGCTGCGCTTGGCGAACCGGTTGCCTGCTGTTTGCATGCAGTAGACCGCTGTGAAGTGAAGTATGGTGATACGGTAGTAGTCATGGGAGCCGGACCGATGGGTCTGATACTGGCACAGCTGCTGACCCATTCCAATGCGGCTGATGTTATCTTAATTGCTTCCACCCAGAGCAAGTTGGATCAGGCAGAGAAGATGGGCGTCAGAACCATTCTCATGGATCGGAATGACTATTCAGGACATGCGGAAAAGTTTAATGAAATACATCCGCTGGGGGCTGATATTGTGGTTGATGCGACGGGAAGTGTAGATGTAATCAGGCATAGCATGACATTGCTCAAAAAGGGCGGCCGCCTGGTGCAGTATGCGTTGGTGCATAGTGATGAACAGCTGACTTTGGATCCGCGGCTGATGTTTAATAATGAACTTACCTATACGGCCAGTTTCTGCCAGTCTCATAATTTTGGCAGAGCTGTAGAGGCACTGGCAGATGGACGGATCAAAGGCGATCTGCTGGTTACCCATGAATATACTCTGGACCACTTCTATGAGGCGCTGGATGAAAATGTAAATAACCGTAATTCTATAAAAGTTGTAATTCATCCGAATCAGGAATAAGATGAAAGCGATGTATTAAACTAATAGTAGAGTTTAATTCAAGGGACGGTGAGAAGTATGGGAGATAAAACAGAATATATTGTCGAAATGCGTAATTGTCGTAAAGTATTTCCTGGTGTGGTTGCAGTGGATGATGTCTCGCTTAACATAAAACGCGGTGAGGTACATGCGCTGATTGGTGAAAATGGGGCCGGCAAATCCACCATTATGAAGATGCTGGCCGGGATTTTATCAATTGACGGTGGTGAGATCATCTATAAGGGAGAGCCTTTTCAACCCAAGAATCCGATGCAGGTGCTGAAAAAAGGTATCTCGATGATTCATCAGGAGCTGGATCTGGTTCCGCAGATGACGGTGTGGGAAAACATCTATGCCGGACAGGAGAAGACCAGAGGGTTGAGCGTCATCAACAAAGCTCTTATGGTCGAAGAAACGCGGACGATATTTCAGGATCTGAATATCAGTATTAGTCCGACTGCCAGGGTAATGTCTCTAAGTGTTGCCCAGATGCAGATGGTCGCGATCGTTAAGGCGATTGCCTTTGATGCGGAAGTGATCATTATGGACGAGCCAACCTCGGCGATTACCGACCGGGAAGTAACCCAGTTGTTTGAAGTAGTGGAAAAGCTAAAGAGTCAGGACAAGGCGATCATCTACATTTCTCATAAGATGGACGAGATATTCCAGATTGCCGATATGATTACAGTGATGCGGGATGGCTGCCACATCACCACCCAAAGGACAATGGAACTAAGCCGTGAAGCGGTCATCCGCCTGATGGTCGGCCGGGAACTGTCTAATATGTATACCAAGGATGGAGAAGCAGCCAAAGACTATGATTCAGCAGAAATCATGATGGAAGTCACCGGTCTGAGTAAGAACGGAGAGTTTGAAAACATCAGCTTTGATCTGCGAAAAGGAGAAATTCTGGGTATTTCCGGTCTGATGGGCGCCGGGCGAACGGAAGTGATGGAGACCATCTTCGGACTTCGCAAAGCCGATGCGGGGAGTATCCGAATTAAGGGGCAAAAGGTTAAGATAAAGAACCCTGGTATTGCGATCGAGAATGGTCTGGCCTTTGTATCCGAAGATCGGAAATTGTATGGTCTGAATCTAATGGGGAGTATAAAGTCTAATATTTCCATGGCCTATTTGAAAAAGGTCCTTCGGGGGGGAATTGTTTTAAATTTCAAGCAGGAAAAACGGGTTGTCGATGATTTGATGCAGCAATTAAAAGTAAAGGCAACCTCCCGGGAAACTATTGTAAACAATTTAAGCGGCGGCAATCAGCAGAAAGTAATCGTCGCCAAATGGCTGATGGGTGAGCCGGATATTTTTATCATGGACGAGCCGACCAGAGGTATCGATGTTGGTGCAAAGGCGGAGATATATAAGATTATGGATACCCTGACAAAGCAGGGCAAATCGATTATTATGATATCTTCCGAGATGCCGGAGCTGCTCGGTATGAGTGACCGGATAATCGTCATGCATGAACGAAAAATCACCGGTCGATTTAACCGGGAGGAATGTAATCAGGAGTTGTTGATGACGTGTTCAGTGGGAGGGAATCCAGATGGAAAGTAAAAAAATAGATATTGGAAAGATTCTAAGTAAATATGGAATGTACATTGCCTTTTCTATCCTGATTATTGTCCTGGCCATTGTTTCGGATGCTTTCTTAACAGTGACGAACATTATTAATGTACTAAGGCAGATATCCGTAATCGGGATTATGGCCGTCGGGATGACTTTTGTTATTTCGACCGGGGGGATTGACTTATCGGTTGGAGCGATCATGGCATTGTCAGGAGTCGTCAGTACGAGTCTGGTCAGAGGCGATTCGACAGTTCCGGTATTTCTGGCAGTCCTTGCCGGTATCATGATCGGGATTGCCTGTGGAGCATTCAGTGGTTTCTTCATCTCCAGACTGGAAGTTCCGGAATTCATTGCAACCCTGGCGACGATGACCATTACAAGAGGAATCTGCTATGTCTATACAGATGGAAGACCGATAACGGGCTTCAGTGCAGAATATAAATCAATTGGCACCGGTATGATCGGTCCGATCCCGGTACCGGTTGTCATATATATAATTATCATCTTGATAGGGGTATTTTTGTTGAATTTTTCTAAATTTGGGCGTCATGTATTGGCTGTTGGCGGAAATGAAAAAGCCTCGATCGTATCGGGTATCAATGCGGCCGGAGTAAAATTCAGTTGTTATATTATCTCCGGCGTTACCAGTGCGATTGCCGGGATTGTTCTGGCGGCGCGGACGCAGACCGGACAGCCGGTGGCCGGTGAAGGATTTGAGTTGGATGCCATCACTGCAGTTGTCATTGGCGGTGCGAGTTTATCGGGTGGTTCGGGCAGTGTCCTGGGCTCGGTAGTCGGGATGCTGATTATCGGGGTAATGACAAATGGGTTGGATCTACTTAATGTATCTTCTTATTATCAAAAAGTTATTAAAGGTGTCATCATTCTGGTCGCGGTCTTATCCGACCGGGCCAAAAAGAAATGATATTCGCCGAAACGATTGTGTGAAACGGCATATTTGCCGATGAAACAGAGAAACCAACTAACTAATATTTTAAAGGAGGAAGCACATGAAGAAGAAACTTTTAGGAATACTGGTATGCACGGTATTAGTAGCTGCGACTGTATTTGGATGCGGCAGCAGTGGGGAAACGGCAACGGAAGAACCGGAAAAGAAGGAAGAGACAGCGGATAGCAGCGACGATAAAATTGTGATCGGCTGGACTGATGCAAATCTCTCCAATGAATCAAATGCAATCTGTGCCAATGCAGCGATTGCATATGCAGAGCAATTTGACAATGTCGAGCTGATCGTGAACGATGGCGAAGGGACGGCCGATAATCAGATCGCTCAGTGTGAAGCATTTGTATCACAGGGAGTGGATGCGGTTATTATCAGTCCATATGATTACGATGCCTGTGTAACGGCTGCACAAATCTGTGTCGATGCCAATATTCCGGTATTTGTTGCTAAGGGTCTGATTGCCGACATGTCGGTCGTGGAGACGTACGTTGGCTCGAATGATTTTAATGCCGGGACGATTGAGATGGAATACATCGTAGATTTACTGGGCGGCAAGGGCAATATCGTCATCATCGAAGGCCCGACCGGTGTTACCGGGGCAGTACTGCGAAATGATGGGATCGATGATGTCCTTTCCAAGAACCCGGACATTGAGGTATTATACAGGCAGCCCGCTGACTGGTATCGCGATAAAGCAATGGAATTGATGGAGAACTGGATCCAGCTGGGTGCGGATATCGATGCCGTGGTAGCTCATAATGATGAGATGGCACTGGGTGCTTATGACGCTTTAGAGGCCGCGGGAATCACGGATGTTCCAGTGATTGGCATTGACGGAATCGAAGCCGCGGTAATCTCTGTTGGAGAAGGAAAACTGGCAGCATCTATTTTACAGGATTCCAAGACGATCGGTGAAAAAGCCATCGACATTGCCATTGAGCTGGCCAATGGTAAATCAGTAGAAAAGGAATATGATATCCCGTATCAGGTTATTACCAAAGATAATTACAAAGACTTCTTGCCGGAATAATCAGATAATAGTATGATATGGAGAAGGGGGAAAACTGCACCGCGTTTTCCCCCTTCTTTGATATCTTGAATAAAGGAGGCATTGATTTTGGAAAAAGAGTATGACGTATTATGTGTGGGATTTGTTGCTCAGGATATTATCCTGAGCGGCATTGCCGATGATGCGCTGGAAAGAGATTCAACTTATGCCGAACATACTGTTATCGCCCCTGGAGGCGATGCGGCGAACCAGGCGGTAACCCTTGTAAGACTGGGGAATCGGACGGCGCTGGCGGCCAATGTCGGAAGGGATCTCATCGGAACGGAGATATATCATCAGCTGGAAGCACAGGGAGTCGATATGACCTATTGCCATCGAGATGGTATCGAACGATCAACGCTGTCGATCGTAGTCATCAAGCCGAATGGCGAACGCAGTTTTCTGGTTGGCAAAGGAGCAGGGAATCTGGATATCACTATCAAAATGATAGACTTAACCGTTCTGGATAAAATAAGGGCCATTAGTCTGGGCAGTCTATACTTCCTGAAAAATTTGGATCAGGGCGGAGCAGCCGAATTGTTCCGTTTGGCAAAAGCCAAACAAGTTTTGACATTTGCCGACATGACCACAGATGCCTATGATATTGGGCCGGAGGCAATCGCCGGGATATACCCGTATACTGACTATATGATGCCGAGTTACGAAGAAGGAGTATATACCAGCGGCAAGACCGGTGTCGATGAGATTGCCGATTTCTTTTTGGCGCAGGGTGTCGGCAATGTTATCTTAAAGCTGGGAAAAAACGGATGTTTTGTAAAAAACAAGAGTGACCGTTTTTACGTAGATCCATATCAGATTAAGCCGCTTGATACGACCGGATGTGGTGATAGCTTTTGTGCTGGTTTTATTTCCGGCGTGCTGGAAGGGAAGTCAATAGAAGAGTGTGCTGTATTTGCTTGTGCGGCGGGTGCGGTGAATGCGGAAAATTATGGTGCGCATGGGGCCGTTAAAGACAAAAAGCAGGTTACCGAGTTCATCCAAAAGACGCCGCGGGTCCGCTTGAATCGCTAGCCTGGATAATTGACATTAAACCGGAAATCAGATAGAATCAGCATAGATATACAGATAAACTATAGAATGTACGGGTGAGGTCATGAAAGCAACGATTAAGAGCATAGCGCGAGAATGCAATCTTTCGATTACAGCAGTTTCACTTGTTTTAAATGGGAAACCGAACAGAATTTCCGCAGAATCCAGAAAGCTGATCTTAGATACGGCCAAAAAGCAGAATTACAGTCCGAATCAGATCGCTGTAGGACTGGTCAAAGGAGAGACCCGAACCATCGGGTTGATTTTATCGGATATCAGCAATCTGTTTCTGGCTGAAATCGCTAAAATAGTGGAAGAAGAAGTGAAGAAATATAATTATACGGTTATTTTTGGCAATACCGGCGATACCGGAGCACGGGAGCTTGAATACATCAATGAGTTTCTTGGTAAAAATGTTGATGGTATTATTTTGCTGCACTCTTCAGAAGTAACGGATGCGGAAGAAAAGCAGATCATTGCGACCGTGAAGCGTTCGGGGGTTCCGTTTGTGATGTTGGATAATGACCTGGAAGTGCCGGAAATATTCCGATGTGTGCTGGATAATGAGAAAGGGGGGTACCTTGCCGCTGTTCATCTGCTTGAACTTGGGCACCGGAAAATCGGCTGTCTCCTCGGACCGATGGGCCAGTGCAGTGTTCGTGACCGTCTGAAGGGCTATAAAAAAGCGCTGGCGGATTGGCAGATTCCCTTTGAAGAAGAACTGCTGTACTATGGTGACTTCACGATTCAAAGCGGGGTCACGGCAATGCCGTATTTTGTAGAAAAGAATGTGTCGGCAATCTTTAGCCATAACGATATGATGACGTATGGGCTTTATACCTATGCCTGTGAGCACAATATCGAAATCGGGAAGGATATTTCAATCATCAGTTATGATGACTGCTTTATTAATAATCTGCTGGAGACACCGCTGACGTCAATGAAACAGCCGCGGATAGAAATGACCAGAAAAGCAACCGAATGTTTGATTTCGCTGATAAAGGGTGAAATGCAGGAAGAAAATCCGATTATCTTTGAACCGGAGCTGGTGATTCGTTCCAGCACCGGAGTGAAAAGCGAATAGCAATAAGTCTAACAGCTTGTTAAAGCGACACCATTTGAACAATAAAGTGGTGTCGTTTTTAGTGCCATAAAAGTGTAATTGTTATAAACGATCAAGGATTGCATTCGCTAAAACCCGGAGTATTTCTTAAAGAAATGTGTATTTAAAGCGGTTTGAAAATCAAACAATTATGAAAATTTAACAAAAATTACACTAAATATTTAGCAAATAGACGAAAAAGAAAAAGATAATTGACAAAATAAAATTTTAGAGATATAGTTTAACTATAAAATTTAAAGCGCTTTAAAAGGAGCGGATAATGAATACATATTTGGGTTATGATATAGGAACAACGAATTGTAAAGCTCTGTTATTATCTGAGAGCGGAGACATATTAAGTCTAAAAATATATAAAACTCCGCAAATTGTTAAGAACGGTCTGCGCTATCTTGACATTGATATCATTGAAAGAGGCATAGACAACAGCATCGATGACGCAAGAAAAATATCTAATTTAAGGGCGGTTGGCTTTTCGAGTGTTGGTGAATCTGTAGTCCCGGTGAAAAATGGTAAGGCTATGAGTATGCCACTGGTATGGTATGAAGAAGTTTCCGGGCTTAATGATTCTGATGAAGAAGAAATCGCAGAACAAACTGATTTTGCGATAACTGGGGTTCATCAATCTAAGACATATTCATTCCATAAAATGACCTGGATGCAGAAGAATATTTTGTCGGAAAGTCCTGATTACTGGCTTCCGGTCAGCAGCTATTTCATTTACCGCAAAACCGGAGAAGCAGTATGGGATACCTCTCAGGCCGGCAGAAGTTATCTATATGACATTCATAAGAATACCTGGCTGGCCAATATTATGAATCGATATGGTATTGCCGTTCCCGAAAAAATAATAAAAGCAGGAAGCCCTTGTGGCGAAAACAATGGAATTGTTTATGGATTGGGTGGACACGATCATTATATGGGATTATTTTCATTATATAAAATGCAGGACCATAAAGAGCTGTTTTATGATTCTATGGGATCATCTTCGGTATTAGCAGTTGTTTTGAATGATGACCGTAACAGATTGCGTGGGAAGGCAACATACAATAAGAAAGGCGGCTGTCTTGTCAATGGCTTTACGTCCCGGGAATATATTGTGAATCGATCTTTAGATTATTATGGGCGGGTATTGAAGTGTTTAGATGGTATAAGAGGAGCGGAAACAGATAAAAAGATTTATGCGGATTTAAATTCAAAACTTGAAACTCGTTTAGATAGTCAGAAATTATGTTTAATATTGACCCAAAAAGATTACAGCAAATATTCTGAGACGGTCAGGAATATATGTTTCTTGAATGTCAGAGCAGATTCCAGTTATGAGGAATTAGTATTAAGCGGATATATGTATATGGTTTTGGGAACATGTCAAATGTATAAAGATTTGGCAAAATACTGTCGGCAAGAAGCGCGCAGTTTTAAATATTATGCAGGTGGTGGACTCGTCAATAATAACCTCTTTATGGAACTTAAAGCAACTGCTTTAAACCGCGAAATTAACCTTCTGAACACCTCTGAAATAAGTGCATTGGGTGCAGCATCGGCAGGTATCTGTGCATGTGGTGATGAAGTGTTTTTAAAACCGATTGGAGATGTACTTTTAAAAGGTGCTGTTATCTCCCCAAATGATAAATACCGCAGCTTTATAAATGATATGGAGGAAAGATATGAGCAAATCCAAGAAGAAATTGATTCTGATCACCGGACTTCCCGGGAGTGGTAAATCGACATACGGCAGAGAAATAGCAAAAAAGTATCATCTGACGTATATTGACTATGATACTGTTATAGGGAGTTTTGTGAAAGAACTTGCAACGGTGGAGGGAAAGCAAAAATCATATTCAGAGGTTCAGAGAGAATGGAGAGAATGCGGCTATCAGTCTTTTTGGAATCTTATCATTGAGAATCTGCGGATAGGATTACCAGTACTTGCATCAGCGCCATTATCTGCTGAACGCAGAGATCAGATGTTTTTCACAAAATTAGAAACAAGGTATCAGATTGACCTGGAAGTTTTAAGTATTGCTCTGGAATTGTCTTCAGATATATTGTACCAAAGAGTATTGTCCAGAAATGAAGAGAGAGATCAGGAGAAACTTAGGAACTGGGAGAAATATTATCGGAAACAAAACACTGAGGTTTGCTGGGATGCTGGGATAAAGATAAGAATGAGGCATAATGGTGACGATATACATATGAATGAAGTTGGAAAATTTTTGCAGGAATATGAGGCCCTGTAATACAAGGCTTTATATACAACCAATGTAAACCAAGAAAGGGAGGAAATCTATGAAAAAAGTTGTATCAGTTTTGTTAGTAGTAATGTTAGTGGTATCATTAGCAGCAGGCTGCGGGAATTCCAAATCCGACGATTCCGGTAACAGTTCGGAGGCAGAAGGTAAGATCAAGATTACATTTTGGGCGGGACTTACCGGGGATGATCAGCAGGCTATGGCAGATTTGGTTACAAAGTTCAACAGTGAGCAGGATAACATTGAAGTTGACTGGTATTCCGTAACCTGGGGAGAGATATTTACAAAATTATCAGCAGCCAGCAACACCGACAACGGTCCGGATGTTATGCTGATGCATCCAACGGATCTGGCCACGTATGCCGGTAAAGAGATGATTATTCCGTTGGATGATCTGATAGAAGGAATGGATATTAACACAGCAGATTATTCAGATACAATCTGGTCGGGAAATCAGGTTGATGGAACTCAATATGGCATACCGATTGATTTCCATTCAATGGGCATGTTCATTAACCTGGACAAGTTTGAAAAAGCAGGGCTTACAGCAGAGGATGCGAAGGTAAAGTCGGTTGATGAATTCAATGCACTTTGTGAAAAGCTTGTAGGTGATGATCAATATGCAATTGGTTTGGGAAGTAATTATGCTCATACCTATCGATATTTCTATGGGCTTCTTCCGCAGGCGGGGGGAATATTCTTAGATGATAATATGAGCAAGGCAAAATTCAATAGTGATGCAGGTATGGCCGCCTTAGAATTTCTGGCCTCATGGGTGGAAAAGGGCTATGCACCTGAAGCTGAGGCCGATATTGATGCAGACTGGCTTGGCGGGACGACAGCTATGGTAATTGAAGGACCGTGGTTTGTGCCGACGGCAATGGCCAGTGATATTAACTTTGCAACAGTGGAATTCCCGCAGGTATTAGGTGAAAATGCTGTATGGGGAAGCTCCCATACAATCACCGTGCCAAGATATGATAACCGGACAGACGAGGAAACAAAAGCAGTCCAGGAATTTGTTGGCTGGCTGGTAGAAAATTCATTTGAATGGGGTGCTGCAAGCGGTCAGATTCCAGCCAATAAAGCAGTTTACGAATCAGAAGAGTATCAATCGCTTGAGCTTTATCAGTATGCACAGGCATTCATTGATGAGGCCGCGTATGTTGTGTATGAGCCACTGTGTCCGGGAACCAGCGAGTTTGGTGCCGACAATGAATTATCGCCGGTGGCAAATGCAGTATATAGTGTGATTTCAGGTGAGGCAGAGGCGGAAACAGCATTGGATGAGGCTGCCAAAAGTGTGAATACAATTTTAGAACAGTAAGGGTATAATTCATACGAGTTGGTATGTAAAAGATGCCAACTCGTATACTAGTTATCGGGATGGAGGAAGCGCTTTGTCTAAACAAGGAAAAAAGAAAAAAAAGCTAAAAAATATAGGAATCCTGATTTTGTTTTTGGCTCCGTTTTTTACGCTGCTTTTTGTATTTAAGATTCTTCCGATTTTTGCAAATTTTTATTATAGTTTTCGTGAAATAGAAGTTCAGACAACGGGAACGTTTATCGGCTGGAAGAATTATCAATTGCTATTTGAAGATCCTTTATTCTTAAAATGTATGAAGAATACATTTACTTATTTATTATATGTAGGACCTGCGAATATAGTCGGCGGCTTTTTATTGGCACTTTTGCTGAACCAAAAGCTGAAAGGTACTACATTTTCCCGGACGGTTATATTTTTGCCGTATATACTGATGACTACGCTGGTAGGAATTACGTTTCGCTGGATATTAGATGGCAATAGCGGGTTATTAAACCACTATCTTTCGTATCTGGGAGTAGAACCCATCTATTGGCTGACAAAAACGAATACGGCGATGTTAGGGATTGCACTGGCATCAATATGGTGGACAATTGGATATAATACGGTGATTTATCTGGCAGCAATCCAGGATGTACCGAGAGATCTGATTGAGGCGGCTTCTATAGATGGTGCAAGTCGTTTTCAAAGGTTATTTAATATTATTATTCCCTGTGTAAAGAATACGACCTTTTTTGTAGTGCTGACAACGGTTATTTATTCGATGCAGGTTTTTGGCCAGGTATATGTTATGACTTCGGGCGGTCCTAATTATAGTACATTAACATTTGTGCAGTACTTGTATATTAAGGCTTTTCGAGAGTTCAAACTGGGATATGCAGCAACAATCGGAGTGATTTTATTTCTCATTATACTGGTAATGTCAGCGGTAATATACTGGCTCTTCAGAGAGCGCCGGGTATCGAAAAGTAAGCAAATAAGGAGGAGTGTGAAGCATGAAAAGTAAAAAACGCAATAACTTAATCCGCAGAATCCTTCTGTATGCTGTATTAATTTTTGTGGTTTTACTGTTTTTATCGCCATTACTTTGGATTGTGAGCACCTCGTTTAAAACAACCGGTGAAATCTTCAACGGCTTATTTAACTGGATTCCGCAGGAGTTTACACTGAATAATTATGTGGAAGCGATTCAGTCATATCCATTAGTAACATGGATGAAAAACAGTATTATAGTTGTATTCTGGGTAATTGTTCTGTCGTGTGTATTTTATATTCTCCCGGCATATGCGTTGGCCAGAATTGAATTTAAGTACTCCGGGCTCCTCGTTGTATTGATGGTCGCAACCATTATGATTCCCAAAGAATTGTCTTCCATTATGGCTTATAAAATTGTGGCAAAATTTGAACTGCTGGATACTTATACAGCAGTAGTCATTCCTCAGATCTGTGACGCGATCGGCGTTTTTCTGCTATATCAATTTTTTCGGGGAATACCGAAAGAATATACGGAAGCATGTAAACTGGACGGAGGGGGGCATTTCACCATGCTTACGAAAATATGCCTGCCTTTGTCAGGACCGGCAATATCGGTTATGATCATATTGACGTTTGTCTCGTCGTGGAATAATTTTTTCTGGCCGCTCCTGGTGACTTTTACAGATAAATCTATGACATTACCGGTGGGACTGGCGACCATTATGACGAGTTACAGTGAATCATCAGCAGCACGCCAGTATGGATTATTAATGGCAATTTCATTGCTGACATCAATTCCGGCAATAACAATATTCTTATGTCTGCAGCGTAAATTTGTTGAAGCGATTACGACCACCGGAATCAAAGGCTGATCAATATGTTTGAAGGGAGAAAGAAAATGCAAGACATCATTAAGCAATTTATTGAGGAGTCTGAAGGGATTCTGAAGCTGCGGCCAGCCTGGGTTGCACATGACTTTTTGACAGCGGGGAAAAGGCTGGGTTTAAAAGAAGAGGAATATGACGCCGGTGAACGCGGAAATATCATGGAGAGGTGGTTTTGTTCAGAAACGCATGCCGACAACCGAATTGAAATTGCCGATGAAGGATTTTCATATTTGGAAATACCAGAAGAAAAGATTACGGTTATTGATGCGCTGAAGATGTGCAAAGAAGATATTCTCGGCAGAGAATATGCGAAGACCCATGAATCCTTGGGGCGCCTAATTAAAATCTACGATTTTGGAACGCGCCTTTTCTATCACATTCATCCCAAGGAAGAGGCGATGAAAAAGCTGGGTAAAAATCCTAAGGATGAAGCGTATCATTTTTTGGATGCGCCGCTGGGAAGTCATCCGGAAAGTTTTTTTGGAGTACACCCATACATTGTAGAGCAAAATCTGCAATATGATCTTTTCCTCCCCATTATAGAGAAATGGGATGTAAAAGCGGCAGATGCAGAAGTATTAAAGCATTCAACAGCATATTTAAATGTTCCGGGTGAAGGGTTCTTTCTTAATTCAGGGATTTTACATGCCCCTGGTTCAGCACTTACAATGGAACTTCAGGAATCTTCGGATGTATGTACCGTATTTCAACCGGCGGTAGAAGGATATCCGATACCAAAGAGTTTGTTATATAAAGATGTTGGAGCAGAAGATGTGAAACAGTATGGCGCAAAAGCAGCTCTCGATTTAGTTGACTGGGAGGCAAGCGGGGATACTCGATTTTATGAAAAAAGGCACTTGTATCCAAAGCCGGTAGAAGAAACAAGACAGGACGATATGTTCGAGGAATGGATCTATTATGGGACTTCTAAGTTTAGTGGCAAACGTCTTATTTTAGAGCCAGGAAAAAAATTCTTCTGCAGAGAATCCGGTGTACATAATATATTTGTCTGGAAAGGCGAAGGAATGGTCGGGAATCACAAAGTGAAAGCCGGCGATTTCAATTTGCACTACTGTAACGATGAACTTCTAATTACTTGCCAAAAGGCACAATCTGGATATATAATTACAAATACAGGGAATACGGATTTATTGTTATATAAATTTTTCGGCCCGGATATTAATATTGATAATCTGCCGAAAATCGGCCACAGCTAAAAATGAAAGGAAATAATCTACGGATGGGAAATATAACGCTTAAGGATATTGCAAAAAGGGCAGGGGTATCGGAAGCCACCGTGTCATTAGTATTGAATAATAAAAGTGTTGTTAATGTACATACAAAAGAACGGGTACTAAAGTGCATGGAGGAAATGAATTATAAGCCGAATCCATTTGCAAGGGGATTGGCATTACAGAAGTCAATGACCATTGGGCTTGTATGCCCAGATTCCGAGAATCCGTATTATGGCAGATTAATGAAATTACTCGGACATTATTGTCAGCAATATGGCTATTCGCTTGTGTTCGGAGTTTCAGATAACAATCCGGATATTGAGGCAAAGATCATAGCAAACTTTCTTGAAAATCATTACGACGGTATTATTATACTGCCCTTAAATATTATGAAGAATACTCATCCAGTCTTTCAGGAGATAAAAGAGAAACATTTTCCGATGGTATTTTGCACTTCTTATTATAAAGGATTTCAGGCAGACTGTGTATTAACAGATTATGCTGAGGGAAGCTACCAGTTAACCAGGCATTTGTTGGAGCAGGGGCACAGGGAATTATGGTATTTTGTTGCCGGTGATAAGAGAATACCTGTTTCGGGACAGCGTATTGCCGGTTATAAAAGAGCCTATGCAGAGAGAGGAATATCAGTTAGCAGGGATTGGATCATTGAGTGTAATGATACCAGTATTGAATATGCATATGAAAAAGCAAAAGAATTATTATCCGTGCGGCAGCGCCCCGATGGCATATTAGCGCTGAATGATTACATGGCCTATGGCATTAAGAGGGCAATCTTAGAGTGTGGGTGCCGGATACCGGAAGACATATCACTGGCGGGGTACGATGATGTGTTTTATCAGTTTATTGCCGAACAGCCATTAACGACTGTCCACCAGGAACTTGAAAGTTTGGCACTTAACAGTGTGAATCTATTAATGAAGCGGATTGATAAAAAATTTGAGAGCTTAGCACCAATTCAAAAAGTGATTTCTCCTTCTCTGGTTATTCGGAGCACAACTAGGAAAGGTGGTTTAAATTGACAAAAAAATATATTATTTTAAATCTTAATCCCGGATATGATCAATATCATGTCATCCGGCAGAACCAACCGGCTGTGAATGTGAATAGAGCTGATGAAGTGTATCGGGCGGCATCGGGAAAAGGGTTGAATATTGCCAGAGCTATGCATAATCTGGGCAGTGAATCGTATGTCTGTATCAATGTTTTAGGCGGCTGCTTAGGGAAATTAATTATGCAGTTAACCCGCCGGGAAGGGATCATATGCCGGGAGTTTCATATTAAGGAAGAAGCAAGGATAAATACATGTATTATTGATGAATATAAGAAGGAGACTGTTTCTTATAATGCACCGGGCCCGCAAATGAGTCCGGTGGAGACAGAACAGTTCCTGGAATTTATGAAGCAGATTCTTTTTGGTCAAGAGGCTTCAGTGGTGCTGAGCGGTGCGCCATGCAGAGGGATTACGGAGGAGGGATTTAGGCAGTTAATGGGTCTTGTCCATGAACATCATCATCGATTGATTGTTGATATTGCAGGGAAATGGCTGAAGATGGCGGTGGAATCTCCGATACATATATTAAAGGTTAACAGAGAAGAATTTCAAGAGGCATTTCAGCTGGATGCTTTTATTTTTAACAATAGTCTAAAGCGGTTTAAAGAAGCGAAAGGAATTGATGTACTAATTGTTACAGATGGTGCAAATGGAAGTGTGGCATATGATAATGTCGGTCATCGGTATCAAAGTATTCTGAATAACCTGAATGGTGGTATTTGTGCGGTAGGGTCAGGAGATGCATTTCTTGGCGGTTTCATTAAGATGGAAGAGGATGGGGCGAATTTTAAGAAGTGCATATCTTATGCAAATGCATGCGGTACAGCTAATACATTCTGCTATTTACCGGCAGATATTAAGAACGAAGAAATTGAAACATATGAAAAATATGTGGTTGTAAAACAAATATAGGAGATAGTGTACTCGACGGTTTTGGCGGCGGAAGGGAGATTATTATGTCATTAGTAACATTAAAAGAAATTTTAAGAGATACAAGAACCAGGAAGTATGCGGTACCGGCTTTTAACTTCAATGGCTATGAAGACGCACAGGGAATGATTAATAGTGCGGTCAGGCAGCAGTCACCGATTATTTTAATGGCATCTGTGGGGGCAGCCGAATATATCGGGCTGAAGCAGACCGCAGGGATGATACGCGGCATGGCCGAATCGATTGACATTCCGGTTTGTCTGCATCTGGATCATGCGACGGACGTAGAATTCACTAAAGTGGCGGTTATTGCAGGGTTTACATCTGTTATGATTGATGCTTCAAAGAAAAGTTATGAGGAAAATATCGAAATTACCCGGGAAGTAGTTACGTTCGCACACAAGTATGGATGTTCTGTTGAAGCCGAACTCGGCACAATCGGCGGAAGAGAAGAAAATGTTGTGGTTGCAGGTAAGGAAAGTGCAATGACTGATCCGGCCGCCGTTCCGAGATTTGTTAAGGAGACCGGAATCGATGCACTTGCGGTAGCGATTGGAACTGCACATGGATTTTATAAATTTGAACCCAAATTAGATTTTGACAGATTAAAAAAAATAGCTGTTTGTACTACTTGTCCGCTAGTTTTACATGGTGGTACCGGTGTCCCGGAAGAAGATTTTAAAAGGTGTGTTTCATATGGAATGAGCAAAATCAATGTTGGAACAGAATTTAAGGCAGCATATGCCGGCGCCCTGAGACGCTCGATTACAGAGACCCCGGAGACGGAAGTGGATCCCAGAATTTATATGAAGTCGGTTAAGACAACCTGCGAAGAAATTGCAGCAGGGAAAATGCGGTTATTTAATTCGGCAGGGAAGGCATAATAAGGAGCAATGGATGATGAAAGGCTGGCTAAATCAGGACAACATGTTTATCGTACTCATGTATAAACTGAGCTATCTGTTTCTGCTTAATGTATTGTGGGTCATATGCAGCATACCGATCGTAACGGCAGGAGCAGCTACGGCGGCATTGTATACGGTTACGCTCAAAATGGCAGAGAACGAAGAGTCTTATATTGCACGCTCATTTTGGGAGGCGTTCAAAAGAAACTTTAAACAGAGCGTAGTATTGGAACTGATTATACTTGTCACAGGTACATTCTTATATCTTGATATGTATATTGTGGCGGCGAATCCAATTCCCGGGGGAAATTTCTATCAGTTAATATTTGCGTTGGCGGCTGTTTTCGGGATCATAATAATAAGCTATCTGTTTCCTGTTTTGGCCAAATATGATGCGGCAGTGGGAAAGATTATTAAAGTTGCGGCATATATGAGTTTTCGCCATATTGCGTATACGCTGCCGATTATTATTATCTCTGTCTTTCCAATGATCTTAGTGTTATTAATACCATATTTACTGCCCTATCTTTTGATTTTGGGAATCTCAGGGAGTGCATTATTAAATTCATATCTATTTAATCGAATTTTTCTGAAATATATGCTTAGTGATGCGTGAGTGCTGAGGTTGAAAAATTCAGAGAACTGTCATGACATCATTGCAGAAAGCGAACAGGTAGAAATGTAAATATAGAAACAGGATATTGTTGCCAGTTTGAGTAACAATATCCTATTTCTATATTTATATTTATGTATGTTGCCTATCCGAGCTAATGGTATGGTGAAAGAAGCGTATCAGCAGGCTCTGGATAAAGATAAGAGTAAAGCGGCACCAGAGCAGAAAAAGCAGAATAAGCGGAGTGGTAAAATAAGAATAGCGTAGGTTTTGACAGGTGGTGGTTCTGCAGGTGCAGAACCATCACCTTATTTGGAATAGTGGACAATTCATCCGAAATATATTGAAGGTAGAAAGGTGGGTGGTGTGATGGTAAGTCGAGCTGAATTGGAACAAATGAGACAAACGGATATCCAATCAGTTGATATAGATACTTTAGTTGACATCAGGGATGTTGTAATAGACATGAATTTAGATAAAAAGGAGAAGATTGAAATGTATTTACAGCAGGTTAAAAATCCATATTGCATGAAGTATAAAGACATGAAAATCCAAATGCAATTTAGTGACGAAGGGCAATCGCTGGATGAAAAAATGGAGCAGTATTTAGCAACAAAAAATCTTGAAAAATAGCTGATTATTAGGCTTTTTAAGTGAACGGAAATGTTATGGACAATAATTATGAAATCTATTATACGGCGATATATACTCGCTTGTCTGATGATGATGGCGATAAAAAAGAAAGCGATAGTATAGCGAACCAGAAAAAGTTAATACAGGAATATCTTAAGGATAAACCGGAGTTTGAAATTGTTGATACCTATGTAGATGATGGCTATACAGGTACTAATTTTGAGCGTCCGGATTTCTTGCGTTTATTAAAGGATATTGAAGGGGAAAAAATAAACTGCCTCATCGTCAAAGATCTATCCAGATTCGGTCGAAACTATGTGGAAGTGGGCAGATACATAGAGCGGATATTTCCCCTGGTGGGAATCCGATTTATTGCGATTAATGATGATTATGACAGTAATAATAAGAATGCGGCGAATGACTTAATCGTACCGTTTAAGAATTTGATGAACGATGCTTACAGCGGAGACATTTCTAAAAAAGTGAAGAGCAGCTTGAGGGTAAAAAGAGAGAACGGAGAGTTTGTCGGAGCATTTGCGGCTTTCGGTTATGTAAAGTCAGACGATGATAAACATAAATTAGTTATAGATGATGAAGCCAAGGAAGTTGTCCGTCAGATTTTTGCTATGAAGCAAGCGGGATGTTCTGACAATGCTATCGCAACAGCATTGAATCAGCAGGGCATCCCATCGCCTATGGCCTATAAGCAGCGGAAGGGAATTAAGTATGAGACCAGCTTTTCGTCGACCGGCTCGCCGAAGTGGTGGGCGAAAACGGTCAGACGGATATTAGATAATGATATTTACTTAGGGGTATTGGAACAGGGGAAAACTTATTCGCCAAATTATAAAATTCAAATGCGTTTGAACCAGAAGAAAGAAGAGTGTACCCGGATTGAAAAGGCTCATGAAGCGATTGTCAATAGTCAGGAATTTAAAGATGCAAAGAAGTTTAAGGATATAGATTTGAAGAATGGGAATGGTTTGTCAGAACCACATCTTTTTTCCGGTATCCTGCGATGCGGTGATTGTGGGCAAAGCATGATTAGAAAGGTTGTTCCGAAGAATGGGAAAAAGTATTCATATTATGTTTGCTCAGCCCATAAAGCCAATAAGAAGTTATGCAGCACCCATAATATCAGTGAGCAAATCTTAAAGGAAGCATTGTTGGAAATTATTAATAAAACAGTCATTGCGCTGGTGGAAGAAAGCATATTTTTGAAGCAGTATGAGAAAGAAGCCAAAGCCGAGTATTCGATTCGTCGGATAGAAGCAGAAATCCGGCATATTGAGAAGGAAACCGAACATTATCAGGAACGTAAAAAAGACCTTTGGGATGATTACGATGAGGGTATACTGACGAAATCTGAATATAATCGTCTCCGGGGCATTTATGAGACGAAGATTACCGATTACCAATCAGAGATAACCCAAATGCGGTGTCAAATTAAGAAATATGCGGAGCATATGGAAACCGTTTATGAATGGCTTGAGCATCTGGCAGAATACCAAAACATAACCGAAATCAACCGGGAAATCTTGTTGTATTTGATAGATTGGATTTATGTTTATGAAGTTAAGCGGATAAAAGTAGTGTTCAAATATAAGGATGAATTGCAGGAGTTGAGCGATTTCGTAAGGAAGAATGAGAGAAAGGGGGATATTGCATATGCCTAGAATAAGTAAACGAGAAAAGATACAGGATTCATTTATGAAAGAACAAGGAAATGCAGTAAATGTCGAAGTTGAGAATAAAGATGCAGCCATTTATACTACTGTCGGATACTCTCGTCTTTCTCGCTTGAATAGTGGCGGTGATGATGAAGATACTATTGAAAATCAACGAAAATCAATAGATACATTTGTTGAAGCCAGAGATGATATGAAATTTGTCCGACACTATTCAGATAATGGATTTACCGGCAGTGATTTCTGCCGACCGGGGTGGCAGGAGCTAATGAAGGATGTCAGCAGCGGCAAAGCGAATTGTATTGTCTTTAAGGATTTATCACGATTGGGAAGGAACTTCTTAGAAACATCGGAATATTTGGAACAGGTGTTTCCGGAGATGGGAGTAAGAGTTATATCTGTACTAGATGATTATGACAGCAATGCTCCGGTAAGAGATGAAAACGGTATCCTGATTCCACTTAAAAATCTGATGAACGATATGTATAGCAAGGATATCCGGGCAAAAGGTGAAGCGGTCAGAAAACGTAAAATGAAAGAGGGAGAGTATACCAGAGCGGTTGCACCATATGGATATGTGCGGGCAGGAGATAAAAACAATACGCTGCAGATAGACCACGAAGCAGCGGAAGTTATCCGGCTTATTTTCAAATGGCGAAAGGAAGAACAACTATCTACGATAGCAATTGCTACCAGATTAAATCAAATGCAGGTCATGCCGCCTAAAAAGTATCAGCATATAAAAGGATTGCGAATGACGAAAGACAACTTGGACGATATGAATTGGACATCGGTTACAATCCGAAGGATGCTTGCTAACAAGGTGTATTGTGGATATCTGATTCAAGGAAAAGTTAAGGGAAGAGGGAAAAAAACTACGAGTGTAGACGAGGGTGAATGGCACGTTAAAGCAAATGCTCATGAAGCAATTATAACGCCGGATGATTATGAGAAGGTGCAGGAGACCTTTCCGGTTAAGTCAACGAAGCAGCGGATAATTAAGGTGCAGCGGAATAATATCTTTGCTGGGCTGCTATATTGCCATAATTGTAAAAAGCGGATGGTTACCAGATATAAGGGTGAACGAATAGGATATGTTTGCCGACAAAGGAAATTAGAAAACAAGGATGATTGTCAGGGCATTAGCTTTGGTATGAAAACATTAAGTGAGATTGTGCTAAAACTTCTGGTTAAACGGATAAAGTGCGTATTAGCTGAAAGAGAGCTGGTCGATAATCTAAAGGAAAATCCAGATTACCAGCAGGTGTTAGCTGAATATCGGGCTGAAGTAAAAAATTTGGAAACAGAAAAAAACAGAAGTGTCCAAAAGCAAAATAATTTATATGAAGATTATGCATCGGGGATACTTGATAAGAAGGAGTATCTTTATATCAAGGAGCAGTATATAAAGGCAGAGCAAAAGGCGAGTTTTGAATTACAGTTTTTAAGAGAAAAATTACAATCTTATCAGGATATTGAAAAGCGAATTAAGGAGTTGATTCAAATGATGGAAGAGTTTTCGTTAAAGTCCAGTCTTACAAAGGTAGTTGTACAATTGTTTATCGAACGAATCGAGATAGGAAGGAATAGCACGGTATATATTACTTTTTCCTTTGAAGATATATTATATCAGGTATATGAAATTATTGAGCCGGAAAGGGGGATGTGCGTATGCTGAAAAAATATGTAGTAGCTCTGTATTGCCGTTTGTCAAGAGCGGATGCGGAGTTTGGACAAGTCACGAATGAAAGTGCAAGTATTAAAAATCAGATTGACCAGCTCTTGAAATATGTTGCTAAAATGCCGGAGTATAAACAGATGGAAGTATTGACTTTTACGGATGATGGGTACAGTGGCAGAAATTTTGAGCGACCGGATTTCATAAAGATGCGTGGCATGATTTTAGAAAGGAAGATAGACTGTGTTATCGTAAAGGATTTTTCAAGGTTTGGCAGAGATTATATTGAACTCGGAGATTATTTGGAGCAGGTTTTCCCGGTGTATAATGTTCGTTTTATCTCTGTAAACGATAACTTTGATACTAAGACGGAAATAGATCCGAACCCTGTCAGCGTTGCTTTAAAAAATCTGATTTATACATATTACAGTAAGGATTTATCAAGGAAAGCCCATAAATCAGTTGAACAGAGAAAACGAGAAGGACGTTTCACCTGCGGGCCGGTGCGTTTTGGCTTTGTGAAAAAGGATGGCAGTAAAACAGAGCTTTTAATAGATGAAAAAGCAGCGGAGATAATAAGATATATTTTCACGCTGGCAGGAAGTGGAATAAAGACTAAGGCGATTGCAATTCGGTTAAATGAAGAAGGAGTAATGACCCCGGCAATGTATAGCCATAAGTTTAATCAGAAATGTAAGTGGAATACTGTGAACCAGCAGAATAATTGGACGGCATCGGGTGTGGCGAAGATTCTAAGGGATGAACGGTACACCGGCACCTATCTTGAGTATGTAGATGGAGATAATGAGCAAGAGTGTATTAGGATTCCAGGTAAGTATCCGGCAATTGTCAACTATAAGACCTTTTATCAGGCACAAGCAGTTATGATTGACCGGAAACGCCCACAAGAGATTAAAGGGTCAGATAATGTATTCAAGGGGATTATCAAGTGTGGGAACTGTAACCATGCTCTGGCACTTAGCCGGGCGAATAAAGATAGATATTATTACTGTAAGAATGTTGGGTTTGATGCGGGGCAAGGTTGTTCCGGGGAACATTTTTCAGAGTGGGAATTAAAAGAATGTGTGCTAAAGGCAATACAGGATTATGTGGCAATGCTTGACTTGGCTGGTGAGGAAAAAGTAAGAGATTACCGGCGGCAGTCCAGACAGAGGGATAAGATGGATAAGAATAGCTTGGAAAAGGAGAGTAAGGCTTTGGAACAAGAGTTTTTCTCACTGTATGAGCAGTATAAATCGGGTGTGCTGGATAAGGAAAGTTTCACTGAAAAGAGGGATGTGGTCAATCGGCGTAAGGAGGAGGTCGAGCGGGAACTGGTGCTTTTGCGAGAGCAGGGGAATAAGGTGATTGAACTGGAAGAGAGAAGGGAGCAGTTCCGATATGAACAAATAACAGAGTTGTCGGAAATGGTAGTGAAAAAATATGTTAAAAAGGTGATTGTTAATGGGAAGAATGATGTCAAAATTGTTTGGAAGATGAAAAACCCATTTGTGGGACTGCTGGTGGAGTTCTCTGACAGAATTGAAAGGAGATAATAGTTGGCGTATCTTTGGTTATACTCACCTGAGTAGAGCACAGTGTGAGGTGTTAGTCTTTACTTGACACCAGGGAACTCAACCGTATAATCGCCCAGTCCTTCCGAGAAAGCGGCAGCGGTGGAACCAAAGTCGATACTCTGGTCAATTTCCAGATCTTTTTCCGGGTCGATGTTGTTTTTCTTCAGAATATACTCAAATACCATTTGCGGCATACCGCCCTTGCGGCCGCCCAAAACATAAGAACCTTTCAGATCTTCCCAGGAGAAATCTTCGGCTTCTTCACGTGCGACCAGAAAGTTTCCGGCTCTCTGGGTTAGCTGAGCGAAATTCACAACATAGTCATTAGCCCCTTCGTTGTAGGTATAGATCGAAGATTCCGAGCCCATAAAGCCAATATCCGCTTCGCCAGAGAGGACGGCGGTCATCGTCTTATCGGCACCAAAACCGGTAACCAGGTCGATTTCGATTCCTTCATCAGCAAAATAACCCTCTTCAATTGCTACATACATAGGTGCATAGAAGATTGAGTGAGCTACTTCGTTGAGGACTACTTTGGTGGGTTCTTTGCTTTCGGTATTGGTGGCTTCTTCAGAAGTGGTTGAATCAGAGGTGTCAGAAGTAGATGTTTTTTCTTTGGCGGAGCATGCCAGCAGTGATACGACTGACAGGGCCAGTACCAGAGCAAGGGCAAGAATACGCTTTTTCATAGAATCCTCCTAATAAGATTAATTTATAATGAATAGTATATGGGAGGAGGCGCAAAACGTGAATATTCCCCATTGCTTAAATAGGGCAGCAACAGGGAATATTTATCTCAGCGGGAGTTCAATTTCTCACTGAGATAAATGCCTTAGCATTCTTGAATGATACCTACTCAGATGTTTTCTGACTATCTCTGGTATTATTTACGGGTGCCTGAAATGGATAGATAGCCTGATAGGATTGCCGCTGTTCAAACGAATCGGCCGGGGTAGGTATCAGCCCGGTGCAGTCATTGGCAGATGCGGATTTTCCAAGGTAATCATATCCATCTATAATTTCCTGATTTTTCTTGTCAGTCACATTATCACCTCAACGTTAGTTTGTGTAAATGCAAGATTTCTATGCATTAAAAAAATAATGTGTTAAAATGGTAATTGACTTGAAAACTTGAGTTTTTTCAGAGAGGAAGGTAGCGATGAACATCACAGTAGAAACCCATTGTCATACGATTGCCAGCGGGCACGCTTACAGTACCATGAAAGAGATGATCACAGCAGCAAAGGAAAAAGGACTGGAGGCAATAGCAATTACCGAGCACGCTCCGGATATGCCTGAGACGTGCGGGATATATTATTTTCAGAATTATAAGGTGATCCCCCGTGAACAATACGGGGTTAAGGTATTAATGGGAGTTGAACTAAATATTCTCGATGAAGCCGGTAATATTGATATGGATGATGCGCTCCTGGCCAGGCAGGATCTGGTTTTGGCCAGTGTTCACACACCTTGTTACAGCGGCAGGATAAATAAAGATGGTGTAACCGAAAGTTATATCAATACGATGAAGAATCCCCGGATCAATATCATCGGACATCCTGATGACAGCCGCTTTCCCATCCACTATGAAGCTCTGGTCAAAGCAGCGAAGGAGACAAGGACGCTGCTGGAGGTGAATAATTCATCGCTGAGCCCGGTTTCGTTCCGGCAGGGCGGCAAAGAAAATGTCATGACAATGCTGAAATTATGCAAACAGTATCAGGTTCCGGTGGCGCTGGGAAGTGATGCTCATATAGAGTGTGATGTGGGTAATACAAGCTACTCCATGCCACTGCTGAAAGCGTGTGAATTCCCTGAAGAATTGGTGGCCAATACCTCCTATCAAAAGTTAAAATCATTTCTGACGAAAGGCTAGACTTTACGATTTTAATGTGTTAAACTAGTCCGGTAAGTTAGTACAAGCCATGAAGGAGAGCGTGCGATGAGTAAGACAATAAGAACGGAAGCAGTGGATTGTTTATTTGATGCTATCATGAGTTTAAAGGATAAGGAGGAATGTTATACCTTTTTTGAGGATATCTGTACTATCAACGAATTACTGTCCCTGTCACAGCGATTTGAAGTAGCGAAGATGCTCAGAGAACATAAAACATATCTTGAGATCGCCGATAAAACAGGTGCATCAACAGCTACTATCAGCCGGGTCAACCGGGCTCTGAATTATGGCAATGATGGATATGATATGGTATTTGAACGGATTAGCAAGAATTAATTAATATATAACGGCCGCTGTTCTGAAGTTGGACAGCGGCCATTTTAACGTTTTATTTTGATTTTCCCGGGCCTTTTCCTGCGGGCAGCTCATCGATCAGCTTTTCAATCAGTAGTTTTTTAACATACACATCAAAACTAAGTGAACAGATAAACATGAAGAGCTGCAGGTATTCTTTATCCTCATCCCTGGCTCCCTGACAGGAATTCTCGGATATTTTATAGAGTTCTGCCAATTCTTCTTTCATGGAATCGATCTGGGCTTTTTCCAGCAGGCATACCTCTTCGTACAGAGTGGTCATATTAAAAGTGTCATCATTATTAAAGAAGCGGTTGGTAATCGGTCTCAGTATGCTTTCGATATCTTTGATCGCCAGAAAACCTTTAAAATAATATATAAAAATTAATACCAGTATATGTTCCTTGGAATATTTCTTTTTGACCGGCGGCGGAAGCAGATTGTTCTTAGCATAATTATTGATCATTGTTTTAGTAAGTATTTTATCATCTTCGTAGCGTTTGGATGATTTGAGCTGGGCCTCCATGAAGGTTGTGACCTGATCCATATATAGATCAATATCGGGAATACTTTCCGGTTTTATATAGTCGATACGTGAAATGCTTTCTAATATGCTGTTTAAGATATCATCAGTATTTATCGTCATTTTATCACCTCACTGATTTTATTATATAGTAATGAAAACTAGATGACAAGCAGCAATTGTCTTTTTTTCTTGCATGTCAAAGCTGCTCCCACTATAATAAAATAAAAGTATCCAGCAAATCACAGGCTGACGGATGGATGGGGAACACCGCCAGAGAGGCAGATTTGTGAGCGGGATATAAAAATTATGGTATGGAGGTTCTATGTCAAACGAGAGATTAAAGAACAAGAAGTTATTTATCCGGTCGCTGAAGATTGCGGTCGGGAGTTTGATTGCAATCTGGATTGCAACCGGAATCGGACTGCAGTTTGCTGCTTCGGCAGGGATCGTCACACTGCTGTCGGTAGTGACTACCAAATGGGATACGGTAAAGCTATCGGTTGCCCGGGTTGTATCTTTTTTCGCATCAGTGATTATCGCTTATATCATATTTAGTTTCCTGCATAGTGAATGGATCGCTTATGGCATATACATCTTTATCGTTGTGCTGGTCAGCAATCTGGCAGGGTGGGGGAGTACAGTTTCGGTAAATGCTGTAATCGGAACTCATTTTTTAAGCACAATGGATTTCAGTTTAGCTTCTATCATGAATGAATTTTTGATCGTTGTTCTGGGAGCGGGTATTGCGATCATATTGAACCTGATCAACGGAAACCGCAGTCAGCTGCAGAAACTTCGGGATGATATCCAATATGTTGAGGAAACATTGCAGATGGTTCTGAGCGAAATGGCCGATTATCTGCGGCATAAGAAGATGGAAAAGAATGTTTGGCAGAATATTATCGATCTGGAAGCACATTTGGAACATTCAATAGAACGGGCTTATGAGTATCAGGGCAATACCTTTGCTTCCCATCCCGGATATTACATTCAATACATGGAAATGCGTATGCAGCAATGCGGCATCTTACATAATCTGCATCATGAAGTGAAAAAAATAAGAGAATTACCTAAGCAGGCGGAAATCGTAGCCGATTTTATCTCCTATATGAAAGAATATGTCGCCGAACTCAATGAGCCGGAAGCGCAGCATCAGCGTTTACTGGAATTGATCGAACATATGCAGAAGGGGGATTTGCCTCAGACCCGTGTGGAATTTGAAGGTCAGATTATCCTTTATCACGTTCTGATGGATCTTGATGACTTTTTAGTATTTAAAAAGAGGTTTGTAAATTCGCTGACCGATAAGCAACGCCGGATTTACTGGGGGGGAATCAAGGTGGCAGCATAATTTAAAATGACGGTATTACTTGCCACAAGAGTTGGCAAATAATACCGTCATTTTTTGTCAGCGGTCTAATATGACACTGGAAATATCCATTAAGGCAGCTGCTTTCTCATAAACTCCGCCGCAGCGTCCGATACTCATCGCAAAATGATGGGTTGGGAAGTGGGCAAACCATTCATCCATATAGGCATCCGGCTCTTTTTTAAAGCGGACCGGAGTCTGGGTGTTGCCGATGGTCATAACAGGGCCATCAATGGATTGGGCTTCGGTGATGATGAATTTCAAGTTACCGTCACGGGTTTGAGTACAGGCCAGGTTAGTAATGTCACCAGTGCGGACTTTGGCTTCTACTGAAACACCGGTACCCTGTTTGCCGTGATATAATCCCATTCCGCGGAGAACCGGCTTTTCTTTTGCGATTTTCAAATGGAAGGGACCATCATGTCCCAGCAAAATGGTTCCATGTTTGTAATCGGTAGTGACGATTTCGCAGAAACTACCGCCGCTTCCGATAATATCGCAGACTTTCATGGCGAGACAGGTTTTGAGATCACCTTCACCGGCACAGGGGATACCTGCGGCTGTCAGCAGGGAGTGCCCGACAATAAAGCCGCCCTGTACCTCTTCATAATGATTGCCCGGTGCACCGTGGTAATAGTAGGTAAGAGCATCCAGTCCGAATTCCCGGACCAGCTTTTCCTGGGCTGCAGCTACCCGGGCTGACCAGTTAAGCTGCAGTTCGGTTGGCTTTTGGGCCAGCGGATCGACAGCCGACTGGTCGCTGATGGTGAAGAAATTTTCGATTTCCTGTCGTTTTTGCCGGATTTCCTCATCAGTTACATTTTGCAGCTGGCGGTCCAGATCACACATTTCCAGAACCTGGACGTGAGCACCGGTAGCAGCCTGGAACATGGTGAAATCACTGTACAGATCAAGCATGCCGTTATATGTATTTCCCAGAAAACCGAAGCGGGCGCCCTGCAGGTTGCGTTTAATCCTGGCGGCCAGCACCCATTCTCTAATCTGCCCCCAGGCTTTGACCGCCTCCGTCCGGCTTTTGGTATTTTCATCGGTGAGTGAGACTTCCGGCGTATAATCCAGTCCCAACAGACCATTTATAATATGATGTGATATCCCCGACCGCTCCAGGGCATTGGCTATTTCCGGAACCGGGCAGGCATTGCAGTGGGACAGCCATTCACCGGTTGTGGTCCTGGCGTAATTGATCTGGGCGGTGGGCTGCAGATTCAGGATGATTACCGGAGCGTGGCAGCTCTGATGGATCGGCAGGATCGAGGCACTGGTCACATAAGTTCCGGCATGGGCAAAGATTAAATCTGTATTATGCCGGTTAAAATATTCTCCGGCCGCCAGCCCGGCTTGTTCGTCATCTACCATGCCATAAAAATAGATTTCGGCGTCGTATTCTTTTTCGATGCGCCCGGCGATGAAGCCGGCATATTCCAGTATGCGGTCTTTTAATTGGGGAAATTGACCCCAATAATGTTTCAGGCCCATTGTATAGACCCCGATCTGCGGCTTTTTCATTTCTTTGTTTTGCAGCATATGTTCCCTCCTGACATCAAAAAATATTGTTGTGTAATAATCTGTTTACAAAGTCATTATAATAGAGTATTATCAGAAATGCATCAGAGTATATTGGGAAAAAATAATAGAATATTGTGGTGATGAAATGAGTGATCAATACATTGAGCGGGCAGAATATGCATGGTCGGATGATTCCATCCGTTTAATCGTGACGCCCGGCAATACGGCGAAAACAACCTACTTATATGTTCAGGAGGCCGGTTATTTTAAAACGGCGTACCCCTATTTTACCGAGCGTGAGAATCTCAATTCTTATCTGCTTATCTATACGGTGTCCGGCCGGGGACAGCTACGGTACGGTGATACCGATTATGAGCTGGAAGCCGGCAGCTGTATCTATATTGATTGCCGGCGATACCATCATTACTGGACCAAAGCGGGAGAGACGTGGGAATTGTTGTGGGTTCATTTTAACGGCACCGGGGCCGGCGGATATTATCAGGAATTTGCCAAAAGCGGCTTTCGGGTCATATACGGAATTGATCATCATTATATGAAGACAACGCTATGGAATATGATCGAACTGCACCAGCATAAGAACCGGACCACCGAAGTCCGCTGTGATCATTTGCTTCACGGGCTGGCAGCCGAATTGATTATCCGGAACGGTACCAATGATTCGGAGCAATTTTTTGTTCCTGAGTATATTAAGGAGATTGCCAGAGATATTGAACGTGAATTCAGACAGCCGCTCCGGCTGGATGATTTTGCCCGGCGTTATCACCGGAGCAAGTATCATATTGCCAAAGAATTCAAAAAATACATAGGAGTTACGCTGAATGAATATATCATTGTGTCGCGTATATCCTATGCCAAAGAAATGCTCAAATATTCGAACCATCCGGTTTGTGATGTGGCCCGGGAAGCGGGGATTGATAATGTCACCCACTTCATCAATCTGTTCAAACAAAGAGAAGGTGTAACCCCTTTGGTTTACCGGAAGGAATGGCAGGCCGGTTAGCCGGTAATGGCCGGAATCCGGATTTCCACATCGGTTCCCTGGCCAACTGCGCTGGTATAGGACAGACCATATTCAGTTCCGTACAGGAGCTGAAGCCGGCTATGAGTATTGTAGATACCGATATTGCTGCCTTTTAATGCCGGTTCATAGGTTTGCTGGTCGGCCGACAGAATACCGGCGATGGTTTCCGGCGGAATGCCGACGCCGTTATCTGACAGCAGAAACACGATAGTACCGCCTTCCAGCCAGCCGGTCAGGACAATATTGCCTTCTTTCTCCGGGCGTTCAAAGATACCGTGCTGGATGGAATTCTCGACGATCGGCTGAAAGATCAACCGGGGAATCTGGTAGTCTAAGAGGTCATCCGGCACATCGATAAATAGATGTATCTTATCTTCGTAACGCATATTCTGTAATTGCACATAGAGAGAAATGTGTTCAATTTCTTTCTCTACAGTGACAATAGTATCTTTTTTGCTCAGGGTCAATTTATAAAATTTTGATAAGGCCTGTATTGCATTGGTCACTTCGTCGGTTTTTCCGCTTTTGGCCAGCCAGTTTATCATATCCAGTGAATTATAGAGAAAATGTGGATTGATCTGGGCCTGCAGAGCTTTGAATTCAGCTGAACGCATATCTTTTGCAGCCTGTTCCTGTTTATCCATCAAGGAGCCGATTTCATCGGTCATATAGTTATAAGTGTCGATCAGATCTTCAATTTCATCTTTCCCGGTGGAATCTTTCATCCTGATCGGGCGCCCGCTGCGTGAACGGATGGAGCGCATCTGGTTTGCCAGTGTAGAGATCCGGTTGGAGATTGACCGGGACAAGATCAGCGTCAGGAAAAATGCCAGTCCCAGGACTGCCAGATAAATGATCACAAATATCTGAACAAGCTGAGTCCCCTTTTGCACGATGGGCCCGGCCGGCAAGACCGAGACCAGAATCCAGTCGGTATTGTTGATCTCATAATACCCCATATAAAAATCCACATCCTGGATCGTCTTGGTGATGTAGGTGTTTGGGCCCGATGTTGCTTCGATAGTTTCCTGATAAGGGAGACGGTACACCCCGGCCAGTGAACTGTCCGAGGAAGCAACGATCGCCTCGCGCTCATTCAGAATGTAAGAAGCGCTGTTGGCCAGAGAGACATTTTGCTGAAGGATATTGTTCATGTTTACCTGGGAAAAATAGATGACACAATAAGCCGCTACTTCGCCATTATCCTGGTAAGCAAATTTCTGAATGTATGCCAGCTGACCATAACTGCTGATTTCCGATGGGGACAGATAAAAGGGCGGACAGAACAGGCTTGTGGAAGCAGTGCTGTTCATAATGCCGTACCAGTGGGTTCCGTATGCTTTGCTGAGGGGCTTAAAAACCTCACTGGTCTCGGCTGCAGAATAGAGTTCCTGCATGTTCTCACTGCAATAGATTTTAATATTTGTGATATTGGAATTTGATTGTGAGAGGATCAGATTGGTAAAAGCTGAAGTCTGGTCGGAAGTGACCCTGTCCGCAGAAAATACAACCGATGAATCCTGGGTCAGCTCCTGCATAAAGGTACTTTCGCTGACGGTAGAAACAGTGGAGAGTATCTGTTCAAGAGTGGTATTAATAGCAGTAACAGTCTGTTCAGTGACGGCCTGCTCAGATCGGATCGTATTAGAAACGATCAGATCGTACAACTGGTTATAAAAAGTCAGCCCCAGGATCAGAGTGGGAACGATGACCAGGATTAAGTGCGAGACCATGAATTTGGACTGCATTTTCATGTTATGGGTATAGTAATTTTTAAATGTGGCCAGAGGATTTTTCATGAAAGTATCTTCTCCCTGTATTCAGATGGGGAAAGTCCCACCAGTTTTTTGAAACTTTTTCCGAAGTAATTTCCGTCGGTGTACCCCACCCGGTATGATACATCGGTAATCTTATAACGGAGATCTTCCAGCAGCAGCTTGGCTTTCGTGATCCGGTATTCGGTTATATACTGGTTCAGCGTCTGGCCGGTTTCGGTCTTAAAGATAGTACAGACATAGGAAGAGGAAAGGTATACATGATCGCTGATGGTTTTAACCGACAAAGAATCCTTCATGTAATTTTGATGAATGAATTCTTTGATCAGAAAGACACTGGAACTTTCCTGTGAGATCGATTCGGAAATACTGAAAAACTCATTTATCTTTTCCCCCAGAAGCTGGTGTATGCTGAATAAGTTCGGGCACGCCTCAATATGCTCAAGGATACTTTCACTGCCGAAACCGTGGGTATCGGAAGACAGACGTTGCTGTTTATAGGCATTTTGAAGATGCATAAGCAGCTTATAATAAATATCTTTGACCTGACTCGGCAGAAGCGAGTTGGTGTTGGCAAAGGTTTGATAAATACCATCCTTTAAGGTATCAAGAGCATCTTTATCTTTCTGTGACAACGCCTCTGAAAAAGCCGGAGCCGGATCCTCCAGGATCGGTGCCGACACCTGATCATTGTTCATCAGGATGCTGTTATAGCCATGAAAAAAGCTGCTTTGCAGCAATACTACTGCCGAAGTATAGGAGTTGTATACTTTTCCGATTCCGGTCTGCGGTTTGCCGATGGAGATGAAAAAACGGCAGAATGGCTGCAGTTCGGTCTGAAAGAAGGTTCCGATCTTGAAGAGGGAGGAAGGGGAATAGCGGCGCTCTCCGTGAAGGTGGTATATCAGATACTGATTTTGCTTGACGGCATGTATGTATTGAAGCGAATGGGCCGCCAGAGACCGTTTCAGTTTCTCATTGATGTGTTCCAGTGCCGGAACCGGGATTTCTTCGGCCGAGGAAAGAGTCTTGATGATAAATGTGGTAAATATATCGCTCGGTCCTATGTTCAGCTCCAGTTCTTCAATCAGCCGGAGGCAGTTTTCGGTATTGGACGGATAGGTCAGCTGTAAGGCCAGCCGGGTTCTTGCCGTCTGTGAATGCAGATGCCGGGAGCGCCGGTTCTGCATCAGCCGCTGATTACTTTCGATTGCCTCAAGGACCGCATTTTCCACTTCAAGAGGATCCAGCGGTTTTTCGATATAACTGATAGCCTTCAGCCGGATGGCGGCTTTCAGATACTGCTTGTCGGAATAGCCGCTCATGAAAATAATGCTGGTATCCGGTGCCAGTTTGTGAACCTCTTCAGCCATTGTAACTCCGTCCATTCTGGGCATGCGTATATCGCTCAGGATCAATTCAGGACTGTACTTTTTCGCCAGTTCCAGCCCTTCAATACCATCGGATGCATGGTAGACATGGTTAATATGCAGTGCTTTCCAGTCGATCGAGTTTACCAGTCCGTCTTTTGTCAACTTCTCATCATCTACAATTAGAATCTTCATTGTTCTCCCGTCCACTGTTTTCTGATTGGTTTGTTTTATTCTATCTCATTTGCTTTTAGGAGACAACCATTATCAAAAAAAATTACCCGGTTTCAAAATATCTTACGATTTTAATAGATGCTTTAATGATGTTATGATAGGTCCAGAACATAGAGAAAATTAGATCAGGGAGGAAGGAGAATTAAGGTGTCGGAATTTATTCTTGAGTTAAAAGGTATTACCAAGATTTTCCCCGGTGTGAAAGCGCTCGATCATGTGCACTTCCAACTGAAATCAGGTGAAATACACGCATTGATGGGAGAGAACGGAGCCGGGAAATCCACTTTTATTAAAGTGATCACCGGTGTACATAAAGCAGAAGAAGGGGAGATGTATCTGGATGGTGAAAAGGTCAGTTTCAAGGGGCCAAAGGATGCACAGAGAGCTGGAATAGCAGCAATATACCAGCATGTTACTTCTTATCCGCATCTGACCGTGGCGGAAAACATTTTTATGGGTCACGAAACCGTAAAAGGCGGATTCATCCAATGGCACGTGATGAATGAAGAAGCGGAAAAATTACTGCGGGAATTAAACGCTGATTTTTCTGCGACAGCTGAGATGGGCAGTCTAAGCGTGGCGCAGCAGCAGATGGTGGAGATTGCCAAGGCGCTTTCGATGAAAGCAAGGATCATTATCATGGATGAGCCAACAGCAGCCCTGACCAAAAGAGAATCGGAAGAATTATATAGAATTACGGAAAAACTGCGGGATGAAGGGGCTTCGATCATATTTATTTCCCACCGCTTTGAAGATATGTACCGTTTGGCCGGCCGGGTAACGGTATTCAGGGATTCGCAGTATATCGGGACTTATCAGGTGGATGAGATTACCAATGCCGATCTGATCAAAGCCATGGTGGGCCGGGAGATCAATGATCTGTTCCCGAAGCCGGAGGTTAAGGTTGGCGATACGGTACTGAAGGTTGAGAAGTTAGGGCGTACCGGCTATTTTAAGGATGTCTCCTTTGAGGTGAAAAAGGGAGAAATACTAGGGCTTACCGGTCTGGTAGGAGCAAGACGGACCGAAGTTGTACAGACTATATTTGGAATTGAAAAATATGATTCAGGAAAGGTCTTTATGGAAGGCCGGGAGGTTCGAATCACGCAGCCGATGGATGCAATGAAGCTGGGGATTGGGCTGCTGCCTGAAGACCGGCAGCTTCAGGGGCTGATTTTGGACTGGGGGATTGGCCATAATATTACCCTTACTGAATTGAGTTCCTTTGCCAGGCACGGTATTTTAGATATCAAAAAGGAAAATGAAGTGGCAAAAGAACTGGCCGAAAGAGTGGATACAAAGGCAGTTACCATATTTGATAAAGCCAGTTCGCTTTCCGGCGGCAATCAGCAGAAAGTGGTTGTTGCAAAACTGCTGGCATCTGATCTGAAAGTCATCATTCTGGATGAGCCGACCAAGGGTGTTGACGTCGGTGCCAAAGCGGCCATCTATGAAATCATCGGAGAACTGGCACAGCAGGGTTACGCAGTTATTATGATCTCATCTGAAATGCCGGAGATTCTGGGAATGTGTGACCGGATCGTAGTAATGTGTGAAGGCCGGGTGACCGGTGAACTTTTACGGGATGAAGCCAATCAGGAACTGATTCTGGAGAAGGCGATGGCTAAATCATTGAAGGCAGTAAGTAACGAGTAGGAGGGAGAGGACAGATGGAAAAAAAGTTTAGTTTAAAGAAATTGGCCGGCTCCCGTGAAATGAGTTTGGTGATCGTATTAATTATATTATGTGCATTTGTACAATTTCGCAGTGGTTCCTTCTTGTCAGCAAAAGTAATCAATGACATGTTTAAAAATTATTCGATTACGATGCTTTTGTCGCTGGGGATGATGTGTGTGCTGTTAATCGGCGGGATTGATATCTCGATCGGTTCCACCATCGCTCTGTCGGGTATGTCAATGGCTCTTCTAATGCGTGACAGTGTTATCAGTGGTACTTTGACCGGCTTTGTGATCGCGGTGGTGACCGGCGCTATATGCGGATTCGTCGTCAGCCTGGTAATCTCGAAAGGAAAAGTGCCGCCGATCATCGCTACGTTGGGATTCATGAACATATACCGGGGGATTACCTATCTGGTGTCCGATAGTCAATGGGTGGCAGCATACCAGATCCCGGAGACCTTTAAAGACTTTGCGCAGAAAAAATACTTAACCTTTGGACTGATCAATAATCTCATTACGATTATGATCGTTTGTTACATAATCTTTTTCATCGTCATGAAGTGGACCCGGACCGGCCGGAAGATCTATGCGGTGGGAAGTAATGCGGAAGCGGCGGAAGTGAGCGGAATTAAGCTGGATAATATTAAAATGCTGGTATACACGGTTATGGGCGCATTGTGCGGACTGGCAGGAGCGATGTGGGTCTCGGTATACGCATCTGCCCAGGGTGACATGGCGACCAGTATTGAGATGGATGTAATCGCTTCATGCGTAATCGGCGGTGTTAGCTTAAGTGGCGGGCGCGGAAGTGTCGCGGGTGTATTTCTTGGCTCGCTGACCATGGCGATCATTGGGAAAACGCTGCCGCTGATCGGCGTATCACAGTTCTGGCAGAGTGCCATTAAAGGCTTGATCATTATCGCAGCCATCATAATAAATGTACTGGCGGCACGAATGCTGGACAGAAATAGCCTGAAAGGGAGGGAGATGTAATTATGGCAACAAAATCGGGAAGAACGATTATCGCTACCAAGGAACGCTCGTGGAAAACAAGACTTCTGCGCTGGGAGAGTTTTCTGATACTGATCTTCATATTGGTAAACATAATGAATGCCAGTATTTCACCTAATTATCTGAGTGTTTCAGGATTATTTACGGCAACATCTTCATTTCTGGAAAAGGCCTTTATTGTCTTGCCGATGGCATATGTCCTGATCCTTGGAGAAATTGATATTTCAGTAGGATCAACGGTAGCATTATCGGCTGTGATCATGTCAATCGCTTTTGGCAAAGGGGTCCCGATGGGCGCTGCCCTGATCATCTGTCTGCTGGTCGGAGCGTGCTGTGGATTAGTGAATGGACTGATCCTGACCAGATTTACTGAGTTGGCACCGATGATCGTGACTCTTGGTACCCAAATTCTGTTTCGCGGAATTGCGGAAATTCTGCTGGGAGATCAGGCGTCCGGAGGATTGACAACCGTTACGTGGTTTAGTAATTTATACTGGGGCAGCATTGGACCGGTACCGTATATGTTTATCATCTTCATCATTTGTGCGGTGATATTTGGCCTGGTCCTCCATAAAACAACTTATGGACGCCGCCTGTATGCGATCGGCAGTAACCGGATTGCATCGCAGTATGCCGGCGTATCGGTTCAGCGGATCCGTTTGTCGGTATATATTCTGACCGGGTTATTTTCGGCGGTGACAGCGATATTTCTGGCTGCCCGGATGGGAAGTACCCGTTCCAATATTGCCAGCGGATATGAAATGGAAGCCATATCAATGGTCGTTCTGGGAGGCATATCCAGTGCAGGAGGAAAGGGGAATTTCCCCGGTGCCATTATTTCAATATTCATTATCGGTTTCCTGCGGTATGGTCTCGGACTGATTAATGTTTCTTCACAGGTCATGCTGGTAATCATCGGAGCCTTACTGGTTATTGCAGTTATGATACCGAATCTGAATCTGGGGAGATATTTTAAACGCAGCCGGAAACAGGAAGCATAAAATTGGTACTCACACCACAAGGTGTATGTATATAATAATCTCATAAAAGGGAGGAAGAAAATGAAGAAAAGAGTTTTAGCAGTATTACTTTGCGTAGCAATGACATCAGCATTATTGTTTGGATGTGGCGGCAGCAGCGATGACAGTACGGGTGATTCGGGAACAGGAGAAAGCACTGCAGCAGACGGAAACGCTGAAGCGGGCGGCGGTACATATGCACTGATCACAAAAGCGTCAGGAAATCCTTATAATGAGAAAGAAGCAGCTGGTTTTGAGGAAGCAGTGGCAGAGCTGGGCGGAACTGCAATCGTAAAACATCCGGAAAAGGCAACGGCAGAAGATCAGATTACGATGATCAATGAATTGGTGGCGCAGGGTGTGGATTCTATCGCTATCGCCGGAAATGATTTTGATGCACTTCAGCCGGCATTGACGGCAGCAATGGAAAAAGGGATAAAAGTATCTTCGGTGGATTCTAATGTTAATACCGACAGCCGTCAGACCTTTGTAAATCAGGCTGGTAACAACGAGATCGGTCAGACATTGATGGATGCGGTTCTGGATATCTCCGGTGGCGAAGGCCAGTGGGCAATTCTCTCGGCAACCAGCCAGGCAGCAAACCAGAATGCATGGATCGAATCGATGAAAAAAGTTATGGAAGATGATAAATATGCGGATCTGGAACTGGTAGAAGTAGCATATGGTGATGACGAATATCAAAAATCGGTTGACCAGACTCAGGCATTACTGCAGAAGTATCCTGATCTGAAGGTGATCTGTGCACCGACCACCGTAGGTATCATGGCGGCAGCGAAAGTACTTCAGGATGAAGGGTTATCAGGAACGGTTAAACTTACCGGTTTAGGACTGCCTTCAGAAATGGCTGATTATATCGGTGATGATGATGATCACTCCTGCCCGTATATGTATTTGTGGAATCCAATTGATGTAGGTTACCTTTCAGCTTATACATCGGCAGCATTGGTGTCCGGTGATATCACCGGTGCGGGGGGTGAAACATTCTCAGCTGGTAAATTAGGTGAGTATACCATTACCGAAGCTAATGACGGCGGAACTGAAATCATTGTTGGACCTCCATTTAAATTCGATTCCAGCAATATTGATGAATGGAAAAGCGTTTATTAAAAGAAATTCGCAAATCCGCCGGACTTACATATAAAGTCTGCGGTAATTGGATGGAGTCATGGTATAATATTTTTGAAATAGGCGGAAGAAGTGGCTGACACTTTGATAACCGCACAGCGAAGCGATACTCTCGATGGGAGTATCGCTTTCTGTCAGCATTCTGGCAGCGGTCTGCATCTTAGTCTCAATGATTAAGTCTTTGCAATTGCGGCCGGTATGCTTTTTGACATAAGCGGAAAGATAGCCGGGATGGTAACCTAATATATCTGCCATTTCACCGAGATTGTGATCCAGGCATTGTTCTTTGAGGAAACGAACCACCTTAAGGGCTTTTTCATCGATGCCATAATAACTGTATTCACCCAGCTGGCTGAGCTTATGCAGGAGTAGCAGGATATAAGCATCCAGTGAAAAGCTCTGATGAAAGCCGGAAGCGCGGTATTCAGCGATGATATTTAAAATGATTTGCTGCAGCTCATGGTGATAGCTGACGGCGAAATACATGTAATTCTGCGGCGTTGTATGGTCTTCGCGCAGAAAGGCGGAAACAGGGTTTTCATCCAGCATGAATTCGCTCAGACTTCCGGTAAAGAGTGAGGACTGAAGGCAGAAATTCAGGATTATGGTATCCTTATCCCGACAATGCAGTTCATGGACGGCTTTCGTGTTTAAAATGCATAAATCGCCCTGGGTCATAAATATGTGGTTAGTGTCGATGGTATTGAGCAGTTCGCCTTTTAATACATAGATTATTTCTATGTATTCGTGTGAGTGAAGGGGAAAATCTTCCGATACCTCATGGGCCAGAACATAGATGTTTTCGTGATCGGGCAGTGAAGTGCAGAATGATTCTGCATGAATGTGATGGTGGGGACTTAAACTGCGGTTGGTCTGCAGCAGATCTTTGGTCCAGATAAATCGGTTGTGTTCGGCAAATTGTGAGTTGGCAGGAGCGACTAAGACCAGATTTTTTATTAATTCAATATCCTTTTTCATAGCAATCACCTTTATCTTAGAAAATCACATATTTATGTGAAACAAACATATTACAATTATCTTCATTTTACTTTACAATTATATCATAAAGCAACCATAAAATGTGTCTTTTTATCAGGTGATTATTATGGAAGATATGAAAACTGCCCGCATCATATGGATATCATTAAAATCAAAACCTAAAATGCAGGGATTTCTGAATGTTTTAAGTGATGTGAAGGAACCGCTTTATCTATATACATATGATGGACTCTGCGATGGGAAGGAAATATTAAATATTATCAACTGCGATTTGTCAAAACCTTTACAGTTTATTGTTGACAGTTCCGATGAGAAAGTGCTGAGGCCTTTTTCATTGCAGTGATGTCCGAAGCGATGTATAATGGAGGTACAAAAAGAGAAGCGAGGTAGGCTATGCATCCGGAAATCGTCGCCATGCTGTCGGTGGTCACCGAAGAAGAGCGTGCAATACTGGACGGACAACAGAGTATCAATAAAGAGATCTACACAAAAAGAAAAGAGATGATCGTAGACTGTAAAAAGCTCTTGGAAAAGGGAAAGCTGATCCAACTCAGACCGCATACCCGCTTTGTGCATTTTCCTAGGCACCGGCATAATTATGTTGAAGTGATTTATATGTGCAAGGGAAGCACTACCCATATAATTAACGGTGATAAAGTGGTACTGGAAGAAGGAGATATGCTGTTCCTCAATCAAAATGCGACCCAGGAGATACTTCCAGCCGGGAGAGATGATATTGCGATTAACTTTATCGTGCTGCCGGAATTTTTTAATACAGCCTTTACAATGATGGGAGAGGAAGAAAATCTGCTCCGGGAATTTTTGGTGGATAGTCTGGGAAAAGGGCGTCACTCGGCTTCTTATCTCTATTTCCATGTGGCCAAGGTGCTGCCGATTCAGAATCTGGTTGAAAATATGGTCTGGACGTTACTGTATGATCAGCCCAATAAGCGCAGCAGCAATCAGATCACCATGGGACTTCTGGTATTGCAGCTGCAGAATCATATGGATAAAATGGAGGTCGGTGATGAGCAATATGACCGGGAATTTGCTATTACCGTTCTGAATTATATTGAAGGGCATTATAAAGATGGAACCCTGAGAGAACTGGCAGAACTGATGGGCGGCGATATATACTGGATGAGCCGGGAAATTAAGAAAAGACTGGGCAAAACCTATAAAGAACTGCTGCAGAGCAAGCGGATGAGCCAGGCGGGCTATCTGCTGAGCCATAGCGGGATTGCAGTGACCGACATCATTGAATCGGTAGGGTATGACAACAGTAGTTATTTTTACCGTAAGTTCAAAGAACGCTACGGAGTGTCACCGAAAGAATACCGGGGAATTATGAGACGAAATGGATAAGTGTGCAAATAAGGACGGTGTTTTATGTGAATGATTCAGATGATTTTATCAAAGTTTATGGAATGCCGTTAAGTCTCTAAAACAATGGGAATTGGGGCAGATTAGTTTATTATCGTTTATCATAAGTTATTAAAATTGTTGTAAAAATGGTGTAAAAGTCAAGAGATGCTTACCTGTGGTAGGTGTCTCTTTTTGTGCTGCGGGTGGCAGAGACAGCGGTATGGACGGAGGAATAAAAAGGCATGACATATATTGATGTGATCAGTTTCCGTGAAGAGGCAAAGCGGGGAGCAATATATTTTCAGTATGGCGGAGAAGCAAAAAGCATTAAGTTCTCAAAGCAAAAGACCGGGTTTGGCGAGAAGTATTTCTTTATATGCCCGACCTGCGGAGGCAGAAGAACCAATCTGTATATATACGATCATGATTTTGTGTGCAGGAGCTGCACCCCTATTCGAGTCTATAAGGGGGCAACAGATACTACTAAAAACGGATATATGAATTTGTCCTATCGAATGCGGAGGCTGGCAGAAAAGAATGACCTTGATATTCAATTTCCTTTCTGTTACATGAATCACCCAAAGCCGAAGCGGAAGCATGAGGAGCGGTGGTGTGATCTGCTTGCAAAGCTCCAAGCGTTGGCGAATATGAGGAATCAGGCGATATTCTTCAACAAGCGGTATTCTACAGAGGTCATACAAAGTGTGCTGCGGGCGAGAAATGTATATTTATATGTGTGTGATCTATACGACCTGTATAAATATTTCTATGATTGGGATGTTGGGTATACCGACTTTCCGGGAAATAAGGGTAATATTACTGCCAGCGGATTAAAAAGTAACTGCACACCATATCAAAGACGTGTGTTGGATTGGGTTTAGTATTTTGGATTCACCCGGCTTATAGTGAAACAGTTAGTTGCAATTATGTTATGAGTGCATATAACCTTACGAAACCTGACTTTCCCGTAATATAGGATAATGATCAGGCTGTTGAAAATTGTTGAAACTAAATCTATATAGCACCATCACCCCCGACCAAAAAGAAACCCGGTTTTAATCCGGAACCCTTAGACCGGTGAGTGGACTCGACAAAACATATTCTTTATGCGTGTGAGGGGTGGGGGTACGGTTGATAAGAAATGATAAGGTTTAGGAAAGGTATAGAATGATCCCCCCCTATCTTGCTACATGAAGAAAGTGAGAACTATTGCCACCGACGCCCTACCTTTAAATATAATTTATTCCCAAAATAGGATTTGAGGATTATTGAGCATGGTTACATAGGTGACACCTCAAAAAGGGATATTGGAGATATCGGAGTCCCTAAAAAGGAGCAGGAACGAAAAATTGTTAAAGTAAAAGGAGATTACATAGATGGATATAAATACGATTGAATGGTTAAAAAATGATGAAACCGCGATAGTGAGCATCACGCAGCGGAGAATTATAACGCAGATCAAAAAGCTTGCCGGGATTAGGCCGGACGAATGTCAGATCATAGCTGAAAATGATAACGGTAGTATCTGTGCGAAAGTTCCGATTGCCTGGATATAGATTATTCCAAACCGGAATTTATCGGATGCAGAGCGAAAGCGGAGAGCCGAACACGCCAGAAATATTTTGAACAGCAATAGTATGTGTTGTGAAAATCGCTAGAATCAATTTGAATCTCTTTGGTGGGGAAATGTTAGGGTAGAGGGGTAAAATGGATTTTTGAGTCAAATTATATAAGATTTGCGGTAAATTGATAATTGAATATTGATAGTTGGTTTCAGCTAGGGTATAATGAGAGTATAAAAGATAAGGAGATGCGGCTTGAATAATAAATATCAGTGTCCATGTTGCGGCTGTTATACATACCCGGTTCCACCTAAAAACGATTGCGGATATATTTGCCAGGTTTGTTTCTGGGAGAACGATCCATTCATAAGCGGAGATGTTGACCCTAGTTGTTCCAATCACGGGATAACACTGAAGGAAGGGCGAGATAATTATAAGATGTTCGGAGCGTGTGAAATCGAAATGGTAAAATATGTTCGACCACCCCGAGAAGAGGAAGTAAATCATTAGCTGACCAGCTATCAATATTCGGTAGTTGGTTTTTTGTTGCAGAAAATTAATCAAGAAAAGCCTGCTAATAAAAAGTCAAGTGTTTTTGAAAAATATTTTAAATTGATTTTTGGGCATAACATTAAAACCGCCTGAAAAGCCGGTTTGTAAAGAGAAAGGAGATGTGGATAGAAGT
>Ga0153944_1000021_pt1 | contig 80978 bp, 93 predicted proteins | sample TSNJ028MetaG_FD_104703 | JGI IMG/M metagenome (GOLD analysis project Ga0153944, IMG submission 104703) | Attine ant fungus gardens microbial communities from New Jersey, USA - TSNJ028 MetaG | ecosystem: Host-associated > Fungi > Mycelium > Unclassified | place: USA: New Jersey, Wharton State... | reverse complement strand
TATATTCATTCATTTAACCACCTCGGTATAAGTGATTGGTTTTAATATAATTCAGCGTCTGCTCCGGCAGATATGAATGCAGTTTTGATTCACCGCATCGTAATGCCTCTCTAACTTCCTGAGACGAAATTTCCATCAGAGGGGCAGGCAGGATTTCAATTCTGGCATCATACTTCTGTTTGAGATAAGTTATTCTCTTTTCCATCTTCGCCGTTGTATCAAACTCACCCCTGCACGCCGCCAGAATGATGCAGTTAGCCAGCAGCCGTTCCGGCCTCATCCATTCCTCAATAGAGAAAAGTGAATCGGCACCAATAATAAAATAGAACACATGATCCGGATACACCTGCTTCAAATATTCCATCGTCTTATATGAGTAAGACTTTTCTTTACGCAGCACTTCATATTCTTCCAATTTAAAATAAGGCGTTTCAGCAATTGCCTGTTTTATCATCGCCACCCGTTGCGCCGCCGACGCACCGGGAGCTTGCGAAGTTTTATGAGGCGGATTTCCGTTTGGCAGAAACCAGACCTCGTTTAGCTGAAATTCCTGGTAGGCTGCCTTTGCCAGTATCAGATGTCCCTTGTGTATGGGATCAAACGTCCCTCCCATTATTCCAATTTTCATCAGTTCCTCCAGTTATGGCAGTTGAATTTTCTTCTTTTCATCTTTTCCTTCTTTATAAAGGATAATCTTTTTACCGATTACCTGAACCACCTGAGAACGGGTTCGTTCTGCAACCATATGAGCAATATCTCCAGGATTGTCCATGCAGTTCTGCAGGACGCTTATTTTTATCAGCTCACGCGCCGCCAATGCTTCCGCTATAGCCGCCGTCAGCGTTGGTGTCATACTCGCTTTGCCGACCTGAAAGATCGGATCCATCGTCTGCGCAAGACTCTTCAGATAAGCTCTTTGTTTTGATGTCATTTCTGTTTTTGTCTCCTTCTACTTATAATAATCAAATTGGAGGCCATACATCCGCACAGTGTCTCCTTCTTCGATGCCTGCCGCTTCTAATTCATCCAATATGCCAGCGTTTTTTAAAAACCGCTGGAAAAACTGGAAACCTTTTTCCGAATCAAGATTAGTATAGCCGAGCATCTTTTCAATCTTCGGCCCTTCTACAATATACGTGCCCTCTTCCTTTTCCACAGTATAAGGGAGGTCGGTATAAATGAGCTCGTCCTCCGGAAAATATTCCTGTTGAAAAGTGATCGGTTCTAATTCCAGTATCTGCAACTGCTTACTGACATAATAGAGCAGTTCATTGATTCCTGCACCGGTCACCCCGGAAATGGCAAATACCTTGATTCCCTTGGGCTCAAATTCGGCCCTGATCCGCTCAACCGGATTTTCTTCTTCTCCGTCATAGATCAGATCGGTTTTATTGGCACAGATAACCTGCGGCCGATCTGCTATTTCCGGATTGTATGCTGATAGTTCTGCATTAATCTTATAAATGTCATCAACCGGGTCCCGGCCTTCGCTCCCCGACGCATCAACCACGTGAATCATCATTCTGGTCCTCTCGATATGCCGAAGGAATTCATGTCCTAAACCGACGCCTTCTGAAGCTCCTTCAATCAGTCCCGGAATGTCAGCAACGACAAAACCGTTGGTGCCGTTCAGATCTACTACTCCGAGATTGGGATTAAGGGTTGTGAAATGATAATTTGCTATTTTCGGATTAGCATTTGATACCCGCGATAGCAAAGTGGACTTGCCAACATTCGGAAATCCGATCAGCCCTACATCGGCAATCACCTTCAGTTCCAGAAGCACTTCTAATTCCTGGGCCGGTTTACCCGGCTGAGCGTACTTAGGAATCTGCATGGTGGCTGTCGCAAAATGCTGATTGCCTAATCCCCCGCGGCCGCCGCGCAAAACCACCTGACGCCGGTTGTCACCGGACATATCGGCGATGACTTTACCGCTTTCGGCTTCTTTTATAACCGTTCCGGGCGGAACCTTTAAAATAATGTCATCAGCATTGGCGCCATGGCAGCGCTTTTTCTTGCCGTTTTCACCATCGTTTGCCACAAATTTGTGCTTATGACGATAGTCGTATAGAGTGTTAAGACCTTCATCGACTTCAAATATCACATCGCCGCCCTTGCCTCCGTCACCCCCGTCGGGACCGCCATTTGGAACATAAAGCTCGCGCCGGAAACTAACGTGGCCGTCCCCGCCTTTACCGGACTTTATGAATATTTTCGCTCTGTCTGCAAACATAATAATTACCTCTTATATGAAAATGAAGGCTTCAAACCACAATGATTTGAAGCCTTTTCCGTACTACTCTGCTACCGGATGGATAGAAACCTGTTTCTTATCTCTTCCTTTTCTTTCATATCTGACCACACCATCTGCCAGGGCAAATAATGTATCATCACCGCCGCGTCCTACGTTCAATCCCGGATGGATCTTCGTTCCACGCTGTCTATAAAGAATATTTCCCGCTAACACAAATTGTCCGTCAGCTCTTTTCGCACCTAATCTCTTAGCTTCTGAATCTCTGCCGTTCTTAGTAGAACCAACTCCCTTTTTATGAGCAAAAAATTGAAGATTCAATTTCATCATGGTTTACACCTCCTCAAATATGATATCAATATAATCTCTGTAGTCTTCATTACCTTCCATGCTGGTCAGTCCCAATATCATGGAATCCAGTAATAATGACGTTTCCTTAGATGGATCGCCTTTAATATGATATTCAACAAAACCGGACTCGTCTGAATCTAAAATAAATTCATCGCCGGTAAAAGTTTCAATCGAATTAATAGTGTTGATCACCAGTATCGATACTGCAGCACATACTATGTCCTGTCCCAGTTCTTCATATTCCGCGTGTCCTTCCGAGCAAAAACCGATACACTTACTTTCAGCATTTTGATAAATCGTTATTTTAATCATCGAATCTACTGATTATTATGCGTTGATTTTTTCAATCTTAACCGCTGTGTATTGTTGTCTGTGTCCGCTTTTTTTGTGGTATCCGGTTTTTCTCTTAAACTTGTATACAATAACTTTTTTCGCTTTACCATCACCCAGAACAGACGCCTCTACAGTTGCACCTGCGACTGTCGGATCTCCAACTTTCAATTCGCTGTCACTTACTGCAAGCACCTGGTCAAATGTAAAAGCCTCACCGGCTTCTGCACCAAGCTTTTCTACTTTAATGATATCGCCTTCGGCTACTTTGTACTGTTTACCACCTGTTGCTATAATCGCGTACATATGGCACCTCCTATTATCATTACTCGCCAACTGCGGTGTCTGAATAATCAGAACTTTTCAACCTCGTTGTGCGGCATACCGTGGTATTATATCACAAAAACACTATAGCAGTCAACTTTTTACAGCAATTTATTAGCTTTTTTCAATTCTAATACGGCAAGCGCCGATATGATGCATATAATCCCGGTAATATTGAAGATATCCAGCTTTTCACCATAGAATATCACGCCAAAAAGGCTGGCCATAACCACTTCAAAAGATAACATGATCGAAGCCTTGCTGCTTTCCATATATTTTAATGCCGTAGAATAACAAACATACGGAGTGGCCTGTGACACAATACTGCCAAGTATCACCAGCGGCATCTTATCCCAATGAGCCGCTGCTTTTAATATGATATCAGACGGCTGGGAAATGCACAGCATCACGATTGCCGCCACAATAAATGTATAGGTTGGTATGGTCATCGGAGCATATTTACCAACCAGAAATTTACCAAATATGCTATAAAGTCCGAACCCCAGTCCGGCGGCTAAACCGGTACATAATACCAGACCCAGATCACTGCCCGGATTGCTTCCGGAAAGTCCGACCGTCAGCAAACAGCCGGTAAAAGCCAAGGCTGCGGCCACCAACTTCTTGATCGTCAGCTTTTCCTTGAAAATAATAAATGATAAAATCATTACAAATATCGGTGAGGTATATAATAAAACCACCGCTACTGACAAAGAGGCCATCTGCACCGTCGCCGAATAGGACAGATTGTTCATCAGCAGGCTAAAGATGCCGCAGGCTGCAAACCACTTCAGATCTTTGAGCTGGATTTTCAGTTTACTGCGGCCGGTAAACAAAAGAAATAATACTAAAGAAACGGCTGCACAGACGATTCGTACAGCCGAATTTTGAACCACCGTAAACCCGCAAGAACCAGCGTATCTCGTAACAATTCCCGTCAATGCCCAGCATAGTGCTGAGATTAGTACCAGGAACGGTGCAAATTTCTTCATGCCCCACCTCAATTATCATTTATTCAGGTTACTTAATTTATCATAGCAATACCCGATGATGTCTTTACGGGTAATAATACCGCTGAAATTCCCATTATCATCAGTAACCGGAACAAAATTTTGATCCATGGCCCGGCCGATCATATCCTCAATATTAGATTCAACGCTTACACATTTATAATCATTGCGTCTTTCAATCTCCATGATGGAAATCGCCTCCGCCTCTTTTAAGCTGGCAATCTCACGATCTTTTAACCCCCAAAGCAGGTCGCCTTCGGTGAGCGTACCGATATAATGCCCGGACCGGTCCAAAAGCGGTATACAGGAATACTTATAATATTCCATAACTTCCATAACCTGACGCAGGGTCTGATCATCATATATGTAAGCAAGTTCACTTTTGGGGTGAAGAAAAAACATAATATTCATGCTATGTCTCCTTACTACAATTGTGTTGTCACAAAAATATCATATATCGCATTCACCGCATTTTTAAAATCATGATTGCGAACTCCCACAATAATGTTTAATTCGCTGGAACCCTGGTCGATCATTTTCACATTCACATGTGCATGTGCCAGTGCCGAAAAAATTCTTGCCGCTGTCCCACGAGTTGCTCTCATGCCGCGTCCGACGATGGCGATTAATGAGAGATCCGATTCCAGTTCGATATGATCCGGTTCCACAACCCGGTGAATTTCTGCTAATACCTTCTGTTCCTTTTCCTCAAAGCCTTCCTGATGGACGAAAATGGTCATCGTATCGATACCGGAGGGCATATGTTCAAAAGGAATCCCGTTATCTTCAAATACTTTCAGAACTTTTCTGCCAAATCCCACCTCGGCATTCATCATTGCTTTTTCAATGGTGATCGAAGCAAAGCCTTCTTTGCCGGCAATCCCGGTAATAGTATACGTCGGCTTGCGGCAGGTTCCTTCAACGATCAGGGTTCCTTTGCCCTGAGGCGCATTGGTATTGCGGATATTGATCGGAATTCCCGCTTTTCTGACCGGGAAGATAGCTTCTTCGTGAAGCACCGTAGCCCCCATGTAGGCAAGTTCCCGTAACTCTTTATAGGTAATGGTCTCAATCACCTTTGGATTCTCAACGATCTGCGGATCAGTAACCAAAAAGCCGGGTACATCGGTCCAGTTTTCATAAATATCTGCCTGAATTGCCGCAGCTACCAGAGATCCGGTGATATCCGATCCCCCTCTGGAAAAGGTCACGATCTCGCCGACCGGATTGCTGCCATAGAATCCTGGAATAACCGCATATTCAACTGCTGCAAGCCGTTCGCTTAAGGCGGCATTGGTGCTTTTAGCATCAAAACTGCCCGCTTCGTCAAACCGGATCAATTCTGCCGCATCAATAAATTCAAATCCTATATATTCCGATAAAATGATGCCGTTGAGGTATTCTCCGCGGGATGCCGCATAATCCTCGCCAACCTTTTTCTTGAAGTTTTCATTAATAACAGTAAACTCATCTTTTAAAGATAGCTCCAACCCTAGTCCGTCGATAATTTCCTGATAACGTTTCTGGATCTCCTTGAGCTGCTCAGAAAAGTCTTTCCCCTGCGCTGCCGTGTGATAGCATTTATAGAGCAAGTCGGTAACTTTTACATCACGGGAATATCTCTTTCCCGGCGCGGATGGTACGACGTAACATCTATCTTTATCTGCCTTTATAATCTTTTCTACCTTCCGAAACTGCTCTGCATTGGCAAGCGAGCTACCGCCAAATTTGACTACTTTTTTCATTTTATGTCTCCTCCATATTTCATCCTTCTCGCTAGTATTACTTTACAATGTTACTGCTAAAAGTTCAACTTTTTTCTTTATATATAATCAAATAAATTTAACTGTTCATTGCGATAAGGATGTTTATAACAATGAATAATGTCGTCCATTTTATAGAGGATTTTACGGCTTTCGCATTCCGCTGTAAACAGATTCCAGAGCTTTCGTGCATAAGGGCTGGTACAGCGATAATTGCTGCCGAATCGCCGGGTATACTTTTCGCTCAGTCCCTGTTCGGGAAACAGCCGGTCCAGACTGTTTAGATACCACTCGCGCTGGCCGCTTCTCAGCGTCATGCCAAAGGCCGGATAAATAAATCTGGCACCGCTTTCATCAGCCTTCTCAATAATTGCCATGATGTTTTCAGGATTATCCTCCAGAAAAGGCAGCACCGGCATCAACAACAGGCCGGTAAATATCCCCTGCTCACTCAGCTGTCTGACCGCTTCAAACCGTCTGGATGAATTGGCTGCATTGGGTTCTACCTTCTTTGCCAGATCATCATCGGCCGTCGTGATGGTCACTTTACACAACACAGGCGAATGCTCTTTAATCGACTGCAAAATATCGATATCCCTCTCGATCAGCGGACTTTTAGTCGCAATTCCAATACCAAAACCAAAAGCATCACATAATTCCAGTGCATGCCTGGTCAGTTCCAGTTTCTGTTCCAGCGGATTGTACGGATCGCTCATAGCACCAGTTCCAACCACTCCGGTCCGGGTCTTTCTCCGCAAATCATCGCGGATGATTTGCAATGCATTCTCTTTTACCCGCACCCGGTCGAAATCATCAATCCGGTAGCATTCCGAACGGCTGTCGCAATAGATACAGCCATGACAGCAGCCCTTATAGATATTCATATTATATTCCGTACCAAACCATGATGACGGTGCTTTTGTATTCGTAACGATATGTTTTGCCGGGATGTAATCCACTGTCATACCAAACTCCTTTATTCCTCTATTTACCGCAGACTCTCTGCCAGCGGCCGGCGGATTTTCTGACGGGTTACTTCTACTAACTGTAATTTAGTCACATCGATCAGTGCTGTTTGAATCGGATCCCGGTTCAGATAGTTCCGGAATGCCGCCAACAATTCCAGCATCTGTTCCGGATTGTCCAGATTGATAAAATCGATTAGGATAATGCCTGACAGATTACGCAGCCGGATTTGTTTCGCCGCTTCTTTCGCCGCTTCCAGATTAAGATTTAAGATATTATTGCGGCCTTTTTTACCGTTAGCTTTACCGCTGTTAACGTCGATAACGGTCAGTGCCTCCGTGGGCTGTATAATCAGGCAGGCACCGGACTGCAGCCACACCTTTTCTCTGGTCGCCGCTTCCAGCAGGGACTCGATCGTATAGAGTTTATGCAGTGGCAGTGTCGCATCTTCATAAAGCCGCAGCTTATCCAGATCTTCCGGCTGATAATCAGCCAAAAACTGCCGTACCTGCCGATAAATATCCGGATCTTCTACGACAATATCGGTCAGTCCTTCCTGATAAATATTGCGGATATCAGAAATATATGGCTGAGGAGCTTTATAAATACAGGAATAGCAGGTTCTTTTATCAGCGATATCTGTAATCCGCCGGTATTGCTTAATCAACCTCTGCGCTTCCCGATGCAACTCTTTTGTTTCTGCCGATGCCGCATTGGTCCTTACAACAAAACCATAGTCTTCTGCTTGAAACTGCGCCATTACTGCCAGTAATTCCCGACGGCGCTCTTTTTTTATTTTAGCTGATACACCAATCTTTGATATTCCGCTGGTCAGAACCAGATATTTCCCCGGAAAATTCAGGTTTCCGCTAACAGTCGGAACCTTTTCTTTAGCGGCCTCCTTTTTAATCTGCACCAGCAATTCATCTCCGGGCCGCAGTTGTTTCTCTGAGTTCTTATCCGGTTCCAGCGAATAATAACATTCCGTGCCGCTGCTGATTTCTACAAAAGCCGCATTGATATTAGGCACTACTTTTTTGACCTTTCCGACATAGATATCTCCAATTGTCAGAATCGATTGGTCCTGCAGCCTTTTTTCACAATGGAGTTCGGCAATGTCATCATTTTCAAACAGGGCCGATACCACATGTGTATTATTTCTCGTTATCACTAATTTTCGGTTCATAATTTTTCCCTTAATCAAACAATCTCGCTTCCCAGCTTCTCCAGCGGTACCAAATTATCTTCACCGTCTCTGGCATAAGTCTCCAGACGATGGCAGGTAAAAGAAATATCATCCTCAGATAAGCCGGCATATTGCCGGAACGCTTTCATCACCAGATCCGGCTTTAAATTCTGTGCACTTCCGGTCGCCACTTCCATAAAAAAGCCGCCCGGCAATGCCTGAAAACGGTAGATCATTGGTTTAATATCGATCATCTGCTCACTGCGCTTGGTCTGCTTTAAGATGATAATTTCCGGTTGGTCAAAGAAACGTCCGGCCAGCTCCTGGTGATTCTCCGGTAATTCTCCGGACTTCACAAGACACCGATAATCAGCCGCCGCCACGATAGTCATGCCGGCGCTTTTTTTAGTATCCGGAATTTGTACAAAACTGAGCACTTCCGTCCCTTCTACCAGTACCTCATTCAATCGCGCAACCGCTTCACGGCTGTTGAGAGCTTCAGTTAGTTCAATATCAAAATACTCACCGTCACTGGTCAACCCCACCCCCAGCGGATGGGCAAAGGACATGATCATATGAGGACTGTAGCCGCCGCTAAACGCGATTGGAATATCAGCCCGCCGCATTGCCTTTTGAAAATAGCGCAAAAGATCAAGATGTCCAATAAATTTCATCACGCCGAATTTACGGAATTTAACCCTTGCTTTCAATGCAGACACCTCCTTCAAACATTCCCATACCACAACCGGCGCAACGTGTCCGGCAGTTTGGTGTTACCTTTTCATTCATGGCGTTCTCCCGTTCCCGGATCAAAAATTTCTTAGTCACGCCGATATCGATAAAATCCCACGGCAATATTTCCTCTACACTGCGCTCCCGCAAATTATAAAAGGCAATATCAATTCCCGTATTATCAAATGCCTGCAGCCATTTATCATGATCGAATTCTTCGGTCCAGGCATCATAAAGACAGCCCAGTCGATAAGCTTCCAGCAGTACTTGTCCGACCCGCCGGTCACCGCGGGCAAAAACGCCTTCCAGCACCGTTACATCCGGCTCGTGCCAATTATAGCGCAGACTCTTGCGGTTGTGCTGCTCCCGGAATTCCTGATTGACCAGCCGGGCTTTGGCTATATATTCTTCCCGGGTATGCATCGTTGCCCACTGGAAAGGGGTAAATGGCTTCGGTACAAAAAAGGAAGTGCTGGCCGTAATCTGACATTTTCCCTTCCTCTGATCTTTTGGAATCTCATAATATCGTCTCGCCACCGCTTCAGCCAAATGGGCGATACCCTTCATATCTTCTTCAGTTTCACTGGGGAGCCCCAGCATAAAGTACAGTTTGACTTTCGTCCAACCGCCGGCAAAAGCCTGTTCTGCACCCTGCAGGATGACCTCTTCGGACAGCCCTTTGTTGATAACATCGCGCAGTCGCTGCGTTCCCGCTTCCGGTGCAAATGTCAGGCTGCTCTTACGGATATCCTGGACTCTTTGCATCACATCCAGGGAAAATGCATCGATCCGCAGCGATGGCAGCGAAATGTTAATCCCCTTGCCGGCAAATTCTTCGATCAAAAAGGTTACCAGCTCTTTCAGTTCCGAATAATCACTGGAACTCAGGGAACTGAGTGATATCTCCTCATGACCGGTGTTCTTCACCATTTTATATGCATAATCTTTCAGTACCGCCACATCACGTTCCCGTGTCGGACGGTATATCATACCTGCCTGACAGAACCGGCATCCCCGGATACAGCCCCTCTGAATCTCCAGCACCACCCGGTCCTGGATAGCTTTGATAAAAGGCACGACCGGCTTTTGGGGATAGTAGGTATGGGATATATCTTTTACCATCTGTTTTTTTATCTGTTCTTTAGCATGTATGTTATTGGCCGCAAATGCCGCGATCGTACCATCCTCCTGATAAGTGACATCATAAAAAGAAGGTACATATAACCCTTCAATTTCAGCAGCTTTTTCTAAAAATTCGTTTCTGGTCCCACCGCAGTGCCTGTTCTCTTTATAGGCATCCAGCAGTTGATCGTATACCGTTTCACCCTCACCAATATAAAACAGGTCAAAATAATCAGCCAGCGGTTCCGGATTATAAGTACAGGGGCCGCCGCCGATCACGATCGGATCATTTTCCCGCCGGTCTTTCGCTGCCAGCGGTATCTGCCCCAGATCCAGTATCTGGAGGATATTGGTGTAGCACATCTCATACTGGATGGTAATTCCCAGAAAATCAAAATCCTTCAGTGGTTCCTGCGATTCCAGGGCAAACAGGGGAATATTGTCACGCCGCATGATCTTATCCAGATCGGTCCACGGTGCATATACCCGTTCACACCAGGTATCCTCCCGCCGGTTAAACATATCATATAATATCTGGATGCCCAGATGTGACATCCCGATTTCATATACATCCGGAAAGCACATGGCGAACCGGATGCTGATATCATTTTTATCTTTCATTACTGAATTCACTTCATTGCCGATGTAGCGTGCCGGCTTTTCTATTTTCATCAGTATGTCGTCTGATAGCGCTAGTTTTCTCATACTTGTCTCCTTTGCAATGTTCATATTATAACATAAAGCAATGGGAAATCCTATTCATTTTCTCATCAAAAAAGCGCCCTCCTAAAAGGATAGACGCATTTTTTAATCATCTTATGCTTCCGGCATCAGTGCCGCCTCAATCGTATCCATATCCTCATCAGATATAGAATAAATATAATCATCATCGTGAGTTACTTCGATCTGAATAGTAACAGCCTCTTCGTAATTGGCTGCCTGGCTGCATTCCCGCATGTAATCCAAGGTAAAATTGAGAATCTCCTGATCGCTTGGTACCTCTGTTGCATCAGCGAACACTTCCATCATCTTATCGTTGATACCGCTGTTAAACTTCTTATAAGTATCAACCGGCGTGATCTCAATCGTAACCAGGTAATTCTTATCTTCCGTCTCTTCAGCTTCTTTTACTTCATATTTGACAGTGTGATAAATCTCATTGACCGTCTGATAATATTCATCCAATTCCTCATCGGTCAATTCCAGATCGGCATAAGAATCGGCGAGATCAGCCTTTTCTATCTCAACAATCCCCTGCTCGGCCTCTTCTTCCGTTTGCTCGGTGAACTCAGCAAATGCCTCGTATTCCTGATAATATATCGCGTCTAAATATGCCTTTACATAACCGGCCGCATCAAATTTCGTCGCGTTACACGCGCTCATACTGACAAACATACAAATCAGAAGCATCAACGCTCCTGCCTTTTTTACTGCCTGTTTCATATCTGATGTCCTCTCCTTTTACCCTACTTATAATTTTATGACAGTATAACAGAGTGAACCAGAAAAAGCAATATTATTCTTACAAACTTTTCCAAACCTGGCGGATATCTATTTCATAACCGATTTCCTCAGTAATCCTTTCACTGTTGACATTCAGCACCTTGGTCCCGCGGTAATCCATAACCACAAACAGAGCAAAAATCAATGCACAGACAAATAGGCGAATGCCAAACGTACTCTTCGGCAGACCCTCAGCCCCTTCCGAATTTCCGTATAATGATGTATAAGATGCACGATAGCGCGGATGCACAGCCGGCAGAAAGCCCCGGTCACGATAAGCCGTCTGGGCACTTTCCAGCAATTCTTTTCTTCTTTTCTCGGTTGAATTCATAGATTCCTCCTCAAACAAAAAACGAGATATACATTGTTACCTTAATGTATGTCTCATTTTTTATCCTTAGTACTATCTTTCCGCTAATTCTTTGATAATATCATCCCAGGTAATCCCCTTTTCTACCATCAGGACCATTGCATGATAGAGAAAATCGGATAATTCATACTTGATTTCTTCCGGATTCGGATTTTTCGCAGCTATCACTAGTTCGGTCGCCTCTTCGCCGACCTTTTTCAATATTTTATCAATCCCCTTATCAAACAGATAATTCGTATAAGAACCTTCCTTGGGATTCTCTTTGCGGTCTAATATGGTCGCATACACCAGCTCGAATACTTTCAGCGGGTTGGTCTCATCGCCATCCTCTTCCAGCAGCGGGGTGAAGAAACAGCTGGCATTTCCTGTATGGCAGGCCGGTCCGATTTGATCCACCTGTGCCAGCAGGGTATCCTTATCGCAATCGATCGATAAAGATTTTACATATTGATGATGTCCCGAAGTCTCACCCTTTACCCACAATGCATTCCGGCTGCGGCTGTAATAGGTCATCGTACCGGTCTTGATGGTATCATTAAAGGCCTGCTCGTTCATATAAGCCATCATCAGTACTTCCCCGGTTTTATAATTCTGGGCGATGACCGGCAGCAAACCGTCGCAATTCAATTTAAATGCCGAAAACGGAATAGCACTTTCAAATGAAGTCATTTTAATATCCAGTTCGGTGCAGCGCACCTTGAAGTCAGACAAATTCATAGATGTCTGGCTGATATACAAGCCGGATAACCCCTTAACCTTTTCAAACTGCAGAATTGCAAATAACTCTTCCTCTTCCATCGTATCGGTCAGCACGATAAACGGAATATCGGTCACATTGACCACCGAATTGAGGTCCAGCCGGTGCATAAAAATCAACTGGCTGCTGCGGTTAGCAATGGTCTGCTGATGTTTGAACAGGGTGTCGAAATCATTCAGGGATACGGCAATCTTCTCTTTGCCAAAACGTTTTTCAGCGCTTTCAATCAGTTCTTCGCCGTTCCTGGAGAAATTCAGAATCGCCCGTTTAGCACCAGCATACAGGAACTTCTTCACATCTTCTAGCCGCTTCACATTACCGCCGGCAATGATCGGGATACGGACCAGCCGATGCATCTTTTTGACCATTTCAACCGCCTGATCATGTTCCTGATCTTCCTCCGAAAGATCAAATACCAGCAACTCGTCAGCACCACTGTCACTGTAAAACTTCGCCAGCGCCACCGGATCATCGTTTACTGACTCCAGGTCATCAAACCATTTCACAGCTTTCCCACGATAAATAAAAACGCAGGGAATTAATTGTTTATAACTCATTACAAACTTCCTTTCGTAGACCACACTGCTTGATTCAGGCGCGGTTCGGCCGATACGGCCATCGCCAGAGCTTTGCCGAATCCTTTAAACAGGGCCTCAGCAATGTGGTGATTATTCATTCCGTCCATCATCTTCAGATGTATATTCATTCCGGCGCTGTAAGAGACCGCATAGAAAAATTCCCGGATCATCTCCGCATCCATGTCTCCCAGCCGGTCAGCAGTAAATTCTGCATTGAAATTGAGATATGGCCGGCCGGCCAAATCAACAGCCGCCAAAATCAAAGTCTCATCCATCGGCAGCATAAAATGACCGTACCGCTTAATCCCTTTTTTGTCACCCAGAGCCTTGGCAATGCACTCTCCCAACACAATCCCGGTATCTTCAACGGTATGATGACAGTCAACCTCCAGATCACCGGTCGTCTTGACGGTCAGATCAAACAGGCCATGTCTGGCAAAGCCATCCAGCATATGATCAAAAAATCCTACACCGGTGGAAATATTGTTGTTCCCCTGACCATCTAAATTAAGATTAAGGGTTATATCCGTTTCTTTGGTTTTTCTTGTACAAGTTGCTGTTCTGCACTCCATACGATCAGCCTCCTATTCGTTCTCAAAACGTACTTTGATTGAATTTGCATGTGCCGTAAGCCCCTCTGACGTCGCGAAAAACTCCACATCTTCATGGACTTTCTCCAGCGCTTCCCGGGAATAAGCGATAATACTGGACTTTTTAATAAAGTCATCGACTGAAAGCGGAGAAAAGAATTTTGCTGTCCCGTTGGTGGGAAGGACGTGATTAGGCCCGGCAAAATAATCACCCAGCGGCTCCGAACTGTACTCACCGATAAAAACAGCACCGGCGTTACGGATTTTAGTCATGACATTATAGGGGTCCCGGGTCATGATCTCCAGATGCTCAGAAGCGATCTCATTGGCAATATCGATAGCTTCATCCAGCGTATCGGCAATGAATATATAGCCATAATCATCCAGAGACTTTTGAATGATTTCCTTCCGGCTCAGTGTCTGCAGGAACACATCAACCTCTTCCGCCACCCGCTGTGCCAGCTTTTCGTCAGTGGTCACCAAAATAGCTGAGGCCAGTTCATCGTGCTCAGCCTGTGACAGCAGATCAGCCGCAACATACCGCGGATTTGCCGTCGAATCTGCGATTATGAGGATTTCACTGGGGCCGGCAATAGAATCGATGCTGACGTGCCCGTAAACCGCTTTTTTAGCCAGAGCCACATAGATATTGCCCGGTCCGACAATTTTATCCACTTTCGGGATGCTTTCGGTACCATATGCCAGTGCACCGATCGCCTGAGCACCGCCGGCTTTATAGATACTGGTAATCCCGCACTCAGACGCCGCCACCAATGTGGTCGGTCTGACTGTACCGTCCTGAGATGGCGGCGTAGTCATAATGATATTATCCACACCAGCCACTTTTGCCGGCATAATGTTCATTAGCACTGAAGATGGATATGCTGCTTTTCCGCCCGGAACATATACTCCGACCCGCTCCAGGGGAGTTATCTTCTGTCCCAGTATACTGCCGTCAGGTTTACTGTCAAACCAGCTGTGACGGAGCTGTTTGACATGATATCCTTCAATCTGTACAATCGCTTTGCGGATGACTTCCACCAGTTTTGGATCCACTTGCGCATAAGCATCTTTTATTTCCTGCCCGGTTACCATTATGTTGGCGGCGGAGATCTCAGCCCGGTCAAATTCCTTTGCAAAACGGAATACCGCTTGATCTTTTTCTTTTTTCACCGCATCTAAGATTGCGTTTACCCGCGCTTCATATTCACCATAGCTATTGGGACTGCGTTTTAACAGATTCTCCAATAAATATTCTTTTGTATTTGCATTTAATCTTTTAATCTTCATCTTTTCTCCTATACCAGCTTCTGCAGATCGACCAGCAGCCGATTAATGCGGTCGCTTTCCATCCGCATGCTAACCGGATTAACGATCATCCGGGCCGAAAGCGGACAAATCTCTTCCAGCACTTCCAATCCATTCTCACGCAGCGTCGAACCGGTCTCAACGATATCGACAATAACTTCCGCCAGCCCCACGATCGGCGCCAGCTCAATTGAACCATTCAGTTTGATGATCTCCACTGTCTGCAGCTTTTTGTTATAAAAATAATCTTTAGCAATTCCCGGATACTTAGTTGCAACCCGTATCAATTCCCGGTTACTGAGCAGTTCTTTTGCATCAGCCGGTCCGCACACACACATCCGGCAGGCACCAAATTCCAGCTTCAGCACCTCATGGACCTTCCGGCGCTCTTCCATGATGGTATCCTTTCCGACCACCCCGATATCTGCCGCCCCATACTCAACATAAGTCGGCACGTCCGGACCCTTGGCGAGAAAAAACTTAAGTTTTAGTTCTTCATTTACAAAGATCAGTTTCCGTGAATCCTTATCTTTCATCTCTTCACAGGTAATCCCCACCCGTTCTAATAATTCCAGTGTCTGTTTAGCCAGCCGCCCCTTCCCCAGGGCAAATGTTAAATATCTCATATATATCTCCTATGTTATATGTCTCAGTCATTGATGACTTTCTGTTCTCCGGTCTTTAAGTTATACATCTGTATCTCCCGGCCATGCTGCAGATATACCATGCTGCCGGCAAAATTGCGCAGCCCGTATGCAACATAATCTTCCACCGTCTGGTCAGATTCCTTTTTGATGATTTCCGTATTCTTGTTTTTCCCCCGCAATTCGCGGGCCAGGCTTACAGCCTCTGCCTCCTTGCCGTCATCATAGAGGATCAGGGTATTAGAATCAGGGTAAGGAATATAGATTTTCTGCCGGGTCAGAGCGTTCATTAAATCGTCAACGATGATTACAAAACCGATCGACGGCGACGGCCGGCCGAACTTTTCCAGCAGCTGGTCATAACGTCCGCCTTTCACCACCGCATCACCGGTGCCATATGTATATCCGCGGAAAACGATGCCGGTATAATATCCGTAGGTCCCGCTCATGCTCAGATCAAAGGTGATAAATCTCTGAACATCATAATAACCCAGCATTTTATGAACTGCTTCCAGTCTTTCGATAGCCCTTACCGCTCTCTCATTTGGCGCAATTGTTTTCGCTTTGGCCAGAACTTCCACCCCGCCGACCAGCGATGGTAAGGTTGAAAAGGCTGCCTTTGCACTGTTCTTGGCATTGAGCTCCTTCAAATAGTCATCCACACCGAAATAATTGCGGTTACCAATCAGTTCCCGCAGCCGCTTTTCCTGTTCTTCTTCCAGTCCGGCATCTTCTAACAGACAGCGGAAGAACTGGGCATTGCCGACATGGATCTGAAAGGTCTCAAGTCCGGAACTCTTCAGGCAATCCACTACCATAGCCAGCATTTCCGCATCGGCCTCGACCAAATCATCGCCGATACATTCTGCCCCCATCTGAGTATGCTCTTTCGGGTGCCCCTGATAACTGGAATGGTTGATAAAAGTGTTGCCGATATAGCATAAACGCATCTGCATCGGCTCTTGTTCACCTATGGCCGCCGCCACCCGCGCGATGGACGGTGTAATGTCCGGCCGCAATACCAGAGTATTACCTTCACGGTCAAAAAATTTATAAAGTTCTTTGGATGCGATCGTCCCGACCTCTTTTCGGAACACATCAAAAAACTCAAAAGTCGGTGTCTGGATATCATGATAGCCATATAGATGCAGAATGTTATGCAGCCGGCGCTGCAGTGATAATTTCTTACCGCACTCTTTATTATATATATCTCTTACACCTTCCGGTGTATGCAATAATTGTTGTTTCATAATTTCCTCCCGGATTATATTTTTCACTTTAGCCTGCTACTACGATAAATCTAATTGATTATACGAGCATTCGCTCTGCTTGTCAAGTTAACCACGCAAACCCAGATCCCGCTGGATGGCATCCAGATATGGAACCATAAAGCCGTTCTTCATCGAAATAAAGAAAAGCTGGTCTAACTCCTCAAAACGAAAACTTTTCCGGCCGCCTTCTTTAAAACGGTTCCAAAAATCCAGCAGTTCCTGAAACCGCAGGTAATATAATTCATTTCTCCCGCTGTAATAGATGACGATAAAGGCAATTCCTTCCTGTTCTTCAAACTCCTGCATAAATTCCACCTGATGCTGGTGGATATTCTGCAGCGGAAAGGTGTCGGTATTGCATTCTTTCGCATCAAAACACACCGGGATTCCCTGAACGACACCGATATAGTCAACCGTACTCTTCTGGTCAAAATAAGCCAGGGTAATATGCCGGTGTTCTTTATCTATCTTTACCGGTGTGATAGGGGTCGGCACCTTTTGTATCAGTCCCAATTTCTTTTCGCGGTAATATTCATTTGTCCGGTTGATAAAGTCTTCCAGGGTTGATCCCCGGAGACCTCTAGAATTCCAAGTCGCCATTGATTACTTCCTTTGCTATTTTATGGAACAGGTCTGGCGGCGATGCCGTAAATATCTGCCCGGCAAGCTGCTCAAGACGGCCGCAGTTTTGCGGCAGCTCCAGACGGTAAGAATGAAGCAGTTGGGATGTCAGACCATAGGCCTGCTTCAGGTGATCATTGACCATCCGGCTGCCGTATTTATAGTCTCCTGCAATGGGATGACCAATTGATGCCAGATGGGCACGTATCTGATGGGTCCGGCCGGTAATCAGATGGACCTCCAGCAGCGAATATTCTGTTCCGGACTCAAGCGGAACATATTCTGTTTCGATTGCCATACTTCCCGTTTCTTCCGTTTTTGTTACCATTACCTGATTGGCTTTCTCATCTTTGGTCAGATAACCACGGATGCGCTGCGGGGCAGAAACCTTCCCCCTGACGATACACAGATAATATTTTTGCAAACTCCGATCATGAAACAGCCTGCCCATATCCTGCAGTCCGGCCATGCTCTTGCCTGCCGCCAGAATCCCGCTGGTATTTCGGTCCAGCCGGTTGCAGACACCGGGCCGGAAACTCCTTAAACTATCTTCAGTCATCTGACCGCTTGCTAATAGATAGGATATAATATATTCTACCACAGAAATATCATCCGGTGCAGCCTTTTGCGACAATAAACCCACCGGCTTATTGATCAGCAGCACTTGCTCATCTTCGTAAATAATATCTATTTTGCCGGTCGTCTTCTGGATCTTTGGACGAGAGAATTTACGGATAGTTTCATCGGCCAGAAACAGACTGACCATATCTCCGTCAGCCAGCTTTTCATTTCCGGAAGCCTTTTTCCCATTTAAAGTGATATTCTTTTTCCGCAGCATCTTATAGATAAAGCTCTTCGGTGCCGCATTTAAATATTTTTCCAACATCTTGTTAAAACGCTGTCCGGCCTCATTGGCCGTTATTTCGATTTGCTGCATATACATCCTGACATATCATAGCGAAAGGTTCAGCAGAACCCGCTTGATATTCTCTTCCTTTTCCTTGCTGTCTTTTTGATTCTTCCCGGCCAACCGGTTCATTTCCTTCACCCGGTTTAAAAATGCCGGATAATCATCAAATATTTTCACTGACACATCACTTAACCGGTTCTGATTCATCATAGTTTTCAGATAGGAGCCGATATCATCGGCATCCACTTTGCGATATCCGGTATAGCCGCAGACTGTATTGTCATAAACCGCGGTTATTTCCACCGGCATAATCTTTTCCGAACTGGTAATGACCGTCTCATATAGTATCATCAGGGCTCCGGCATTTTCCGCTGCTTCTCTTCCCTTCTCCGGTACCACCGACCGGTAAGGCAGCAGCGTGATCAGCTGAACCAGAATTTTGGCTCCCGGAAGACATAACATAATAGCGATAAATGTAAACCAGTTTAATTTCGTACCATTTACGATATAACCGCTGATCAGTAACACCAGAACGGCGCAAAATACGGCTCCGGCTCTCAATGCCCGCCGTTTCTTTTCCCGATCGATATATCCGTGTGCTCCTTTTAGCGCTGCCATCAATCATCGTCCTCTTTTCTTATGAATATTGCGAATGGTCTTCTTTTTCTTCGGCTTTTCCTTCGGTATATATCGGTCTTGTTCCGGCCGCCGCGGACGGATCAGGCATTTCTTATCAAATCCGATCAGATCGGTCCGGCCGGCCTTTTTCAGCGCTTCTGCCACCAGTGCGTAATTCTTCGGATTGCGGTATTGGATCAGGGCCCGCTGCATCGCCTTCTCATGCGGATCCACCGGTACATATACCGGCTTCATGGTCCGTGGATCAACGCCGGTATAATACATGCAAGTAGATATCGTGGAAGGGGTTGGATAAAAATCCTGCACCTGTTCCGGCATATATCCTAAATCCCGCAGATGTTCCGCCAGCTCTACCGCTTCCTTTAGAGCAGAACCGGGGTGGGAAGACATCAGATACGGTACGAGAAATTGCTTTTTCCCTAAAGCCTCATTGATTTCCCGATATTTCTTCGTAAATCCCCGATACACCTCGTTCTCCGGTTTGCCCATATATTTCAGGACTGTATCCGATACATGTTCCGGCGCCACCTTCAGCTGACCGCTGACATGATGTTCACATAATTCGCGAAAAAATGTGTCGTCAGGATCGGCCATAACATAATCAAACCGAATTCCGGAACGGATGAAGACCTTTTTTACATTGGGCAGTTCCCGCAGCTTACGCAGCAGCTTCAGGTAATCCCGATGGTCAGCTTTTAAATTTTTACAAGGCTTGGGGAACAAACATTGTTTTTCCCTGCAAACACCATGTTCCAATTGTTTATCACACGACGGAAAACGAAAGTCAGCAGTTGGCCCCCCGACATCATGAATATATCCTTTAAAGTCAGGATCCCAGACAAACTGTTTTGCTTCTGCCAGCATTGATTCGTGGCTGCGGCTCTGGATGGTCCGGCCCTGATGGAAGGTCAATGCACAAAAGCTGCATCCGCCAAAACAGCCGCGATTGCTGATCAGGCTGTATTTCACTTCCTGAATAGCCGGAATCCCGCCGGCTGCTTCGTAAGAAGGATGATAGGTGCGCATGTAGGGATAGCTGTATATCCTGTCCATCTCTGACTGTGTCAGCGGTTTAGACGGTGGATTCTGCACCACACAGAGCTGATCGGAATACGGTTCTACCAGCCGCTTTGCCGTAAATGGATCGGTATTTAAATACTGGGTATAAAAACTTCTGGCATAATTCAGTTTATCGGCCTTCAGCCCGGCGAAGCTTTCCAGAGTAAGTCGGTCATATACGCTTTCCGGTGAATCGGTCTTGTAAACCGTTCCATCGATAAAAGTGATATCGGAGACAGCGATCCCGCTGTCCAGCGCTTCCGCGATTTCCACAACCGAACGCTCACCCATACCGTAAGATATCAGATCGGCACCGGAATCCAGCAGAATGGAACGCTTTAATTTACCGGACCAGTAATCATAATGGGCCAGACGCCGCAGGCTGGCTTCGATCCCGCCGAGGATAACCGGCGTCTCTTTATACGCCTGACGAATCAGATTGCCATATACGACCGCAGCATAATCCGGTCTTTTTCCTATTACACCGCCGGGTGTATAAGCGTCGCTGCTGCGCCGTCTTTTGGAGACTGAATAATGGTTTACCATCGAATCCATATTGCCGCCCGACACCAGAAAGCCAAGCCTTGGCTCGCCAAATTCGGTAATACTGTTTTTATCTTTCCAGTCAGGCTGCGCGATCATTCCGATTCTGTAGCCGTGCGCTTCTAAGACCCGGGTAATGATGGCATGTCCAAATGAAGGATGGTCAACATATGCGTCTCCGCTGACATATACAAAATCAACTTGATCCCAGCCTCGCTTTTCCATCCCGGCCTTTGATACAGGTAAAAAATCATGCATGATTAAAGCACCTCATATTGCCCATTAATAATATCATCATAGCTATGTATATAATAATCAGCCAGCTGACGTTTTTTCGCTTCCAGCGGCCGGGAATAATCATCATCGACGGCACATACTGTCATACCGGCATTACGGCCGGCCAGAATCCCGTTCGGAACATCTTCAAAAACCAGACAGCATTCCGGTGAAAGCCGCAGATCATCGGCCACTTTCAGATAAACATCCGGTGCCGGTTTTCCGGCCGCCACTTCACAGGACGTCCGGAATGAATCGAAGAAATCATCAATTCTCAGCGCCTTAAGGGTTGCAGCAGCCAGTTCCCGTCCGTTGCTGGTAGCAATGCCGCAGCGGATATCATTCTGTCTGAGATTCTCTAAAAATTTATATACACCCGGTTTCAGCGGAACTTTTTTCGTGTACCATTCATAAGCCATTTCGGTCCAGTCCTGCTTGACTTCTTCCAAAGTGCGCGGCAAGGTCGGAAAAGTGTCCAGAAAATACCGGGCTGTTTCGGTAAAACTCATCCCCTCCATCGCTTCCCCAAACCCCTGCGGAATAGACAAGCCAAACCGTTTGACATAGTTTATATCGATTTCCGGCCAGATCCACATGGAATCCACCAGGGTTCCGTCCAAATCAAAAATGACCGCTTTTTTATCCTTTAACATAGATTGTTCAACTCCTTATCCGTTAATAACCTGTATTCCCCCGGCCCAAGCGCTTTATCAAGACACAGACTTCCCATCGCCAGGCGTTTGAGATAGGTTACTTCTTTTCCAATCGCCCGGAACATCCGCTTGACCTGATGAAATCTTCCTTCTTGGATGGTCAGGCGTATTTCTGACTGCATCCGTCTCCGGTCGACCGATAATATTTCCAATACCGCTTCCCGGGTCAATTGTTCTTCGCCGATATCAACGCCGCTGCGAAATAGCTGTACATCCTCATCAGAAACAATTCCGCTGACCACCGCATAATAAACTTTATCAACATGTTTTTGCGGTGCCAGCAGCCGGTGTGCCAGTGCACCGTCATTGGTAATCAGCAGTAATCCTTCCGTATCCTTGTCCAGGCGTCCGACAGGAAATAAATCCCTGCGCTTCTTATCGGCGATCAGATCAAGCACCGTTTTGTCCCGGCGGTCGGTCGTTGCCGATACAACCCCGGCCGGCTTATTCAGCATATAATATTCATACTCCTGATAGTCCAGTAAGCCGCCCATATAGGATACCCGCTGTTTCCCGGTATCAATCCTGGTCTTCGGCTGTTTCACTATCCGGCCGTCCACTTCCACTTTACCGCCGATGATATCCCGCTTAACTTCCGAACGCGTACCAAAGCCCATATCGGCCAGATATTTATCTAAACGCATCATTCTTATTTCCATCTCCATCCCGGCAGATACTTATTCTTCAGTGTACCCTGAGCAACCTTTCCCCAGCCCAGCGGAAAGCCGTCAACACACACCAGTACCCAGCCTTTTTGGCCATTTTCCTGATCAGCCACATCAAGCGTCTCACCCTTTAGGTATCTGACCGTTCGTTCATCATTGGCGGAAAACGAAATCACATGCTGATACTCATCTCTGCGCAGACACATCGCCAGCGCCTGGCTCGGCTCAAAACGATTCTTTTTCAACTCCCCCAGCAGCAAGCCGGTCCGCAGAAAGCGCAGGCCGTTCACATCCAGTACACTCTCCGGCATATAGTATACCCGTTCACCATGAATGTCCAGCCGAGTGCTGTCCAGTTCCCATCTGACCGCTTCAAAAAAGGCTGCCAGTTCAGCCGGCACCGCCTTTTCCCCTGTTTTTCCGGCCGCCCTTAAAGCGGCCGCCCCAGCTTCTCCGGTTTTCCTGAGAAGAGCAATATAATGGCCTTCACCGGCCATTTTATGAGGCCAGATACGGATCGTTTTACGCAATTCTTCATTGCTATTTCCCGACATGGCCGGGTATCCCTCGCTAAATCCGGAATAAGGTTCCATATTACAAATTTCGAATTCCGGGCACTGCTCCAGAAGATACTCGATGGCCATTTCATTTTCGGACGGATCAAAAGTACAGGTGGAATAGAGTACCATTCCGCCAGGCTTCAGCATTTTAGCTGCTTTCAGCAGGATATCACGCTGGATTTTAGAAAAGAACTCCGGGCCATGTTCCTCCCATGCCCGCATCATCCTTTTATCCTTACGGAACATTCCTTCACCGGAGCAGGGCGCATCAATCAGTATCTTGTCAAAGTACCCTGCAAAGTAATCCACCAGCTTTCCCGGTTCCTCACTCAGCACCAGTATGTTACCGATTCCGAATACTTCGATATTTTTCAACAACCCCTTGGCTCTGGAATTGCTGATATCATTAGCGACTAACACTCCTTCACCGTTAAGCTTGACTCCCAGCTCAGTTGATTTACCACCGGGTGCAGCACAGATATCCAGTATTTTGTCGCCCGGTTCCACTTTAAGCCGGCTGGCTGGTGTCATCGCACTGGGTTCCTGCAGATAATAGAGGCCGGCATAATAATAAGGATGCTTGGCCGGTGAAACCTGCTCACCATTATAATAAAAGCCGTTCTCGATCCATGGTATAGGCGTGATATCAAACGGACAAATCTTCTTAAATTCAGGGGTGCTTATCTTTCTGTTATTGACCCTGAGGCCATATAAGCGGGGTTGATCAAAGCAGTCCATATATGCTTCATATTCATCCCCCAGTAATTTCTTTATCTTTTCATCAAAAGTATACGGTAAATTCATCTATCTCCTCCAGCAGATCCTCATCAAGCTCAAAAACCAGGTCAAGTGTTCATAGTAATTTAGTATATCATATTTCTGTATGTTCATCTACGAGTATGCATAGTTTAGTTTATGATTTTCTAAAAATTTAAGAATCCAGTAAGGGTTCACACTGACCTCTTCACCGTTCGGATTAATGTAGATTCCGATATGCAGATGAACATCGAATTTACCGGTCGTCCCTTCTTCACCATATCCGCTGTTCCCCATGAACCCCAGCAATTGTCCCGCCTGCACCGTATCCCCCTCTTCAATATTAGCATAAGAGCTGAGATGGGCATAATAAAAGTAGCCCCCGCTTGGCGATGTGATGCCAATGCGGTAGCCCCCTTTTTCCAGCCAGCCTTTATTGGTAACGACACCATCCGTCATGCTGACCACCGGATATAAGCCGGCTACATTTTTACCGGCCATGATATCGGTTCCTTCGTGCGCCCGCTTTCCTCCATAACTACGCTCACCCATCCACGAATCAGCAAAGGTGACACTAAGCTTTTTGTTTTCTGTCGATACCGGCACCGGAAAATATGTAATATCGTTCCATATCGCATTACAATATGCTTTGTATTCCGTCCACTGCTGATTTTTTTTCCATTTAGTTTCCAGCTTCATCATCTTGTTTTCAGAAAAAGTATAAGTAAAAGTATTGTAACCAAACTTACTCTCTAAAAGATAGAGACCCACCGCCGTTCCTCTTTTCGCCGCCGGCTGTTCCTCTATGTAATCCATCACCTGCCGGTTCAGCGCCTGGGTACGAAATTCGTCGGATTTAGTTGTTTTACCGCTCAGCCGGTGCATTCTCCCAGCCTCTTCCGCCCGGCCGATCAGAAGAATATCTATAAATGCAAATAGTAATACAAGAAGGAATATCTTACAGAATGTGTTTTGCCTCATTCCAAACCCCTTTTTGTATCACTATATGATTCTTCCCGCTTCTTAATACCCTACATTATCTTTTCTCTAATCACGGCAGTTTGCCAGCATAGCTTTCAAAAACTCCCACATCCGCATCGTTGATGCAATATCCAGGCGCTCATGCACCGAATGAATATCATAAGTAATCGGTCCGAAAGAAATACAATCGAGTTCCGGCTTTTTGCCGGACAGGATACCGCACTCCAACCCGGCGTGAATGGTCGTAATAACCGGTTCCCGGTCGAATAGCTGTTTAAACGTGTCTGCTGCAATCTGCCGCAGTCTGGAATCCGGCCGGTACATCCAGGCCGGATACTGACCTGATATTTCGCTCTTCATCTCCATCTGGGCAGCCCATGCATTCAATGTTTCCTGCATCTCATCCAGTTTGCTGGTGACCGAACTGCGGATCAGATAGACCACCGTAAAATTGCTCTCTTCAGTGAAAACCATGCCCATATTCAGTGATGTTTCAACCAATCCCTTCAGGGAACGGCTCTCTCCCTGAACACCATAAGGAGTACAGGCAAGGACAAAGATTGCCTTATCCGAGCACGTTTTAGTCATGCATGCTGCCGTCTTCGTGCTCACTTCGCAAGTGACCTCCATATCCGGCTCATCTTCCTGAAATTCTGTCCGCCATATTTCTGCTATCTTATAGATCATCCGCGTTACCTTTTCACCGTTATCAGTGACAATCCGGGCCTTACAGCTGGGGGTGATGACATTATCTTTTGAACCCCCGAAACAGTCGATCAGCCGGAGCTCTGTATTCTGATTCAGCCGGTTCAGCAACCGGGCCATCATTTTATTGGCATTTCCCCTTTGCTGGTCGATTTCCGAACCAGAGTGTCCGCCCCGCAAACCGCCGATCTGAATGGTAATGATATCGCCATCTCGCTGCTCACGCTTAATCGGCAGCGTAAATGTTTGACGGAAACCACCGGCACATCCCGCCAAGATGGTTCCTTCTACATCAGAATCAATATTAAACAGACGGGTACCGTTTAACTGAGATATATTAAGCGCTGCTGCGCCGCCCATGCCGACCTCTTCATCGACCGTAAACAGGGCTTCGATCGGCGGATGGGGAATATCCTCACTATCAAGGACCGCCAAGGCATAAGCAACCGCAATCCCATCATCCGCTCCCAGTGTCGTTCCCCGGGCCTTGATAAAACCATCTTCAATAAACAAATCCAACCCATCTTTCTTAAAATCATGGGACGAATCTTCCACTTTTTCGCATACCATATCCAGATGCCCCTGGATGATCACCGGAGCAGCATTTTCATACCCTTTTGTACCGGATTTTTTAATGATGATATTATTGACTTCATCCTGTATCACTTCCAGATTCCGCTTCCTGGCAAACTCCACACAATAATCGCTGATCCGCCTGGTATCGAATGTCTCCCTTGGTATTGCAGATATCTCCTCAAAGAAGCCAAATACCGAACTTGGTTGTAATCCTTCTAAAACACCCATAATTCCACCTACTTTCCAATCATTTTCACATTCGTATATTATTTCATATCAGACATAAAAAATCAATCAGTTCCATATATTTTATGAAAGATTTTTATACGGAGTTAATTATGAAAAAACGTCTTTTGACCGTTTTCATTATTTTACTTTTTCTGATCATGCTTTGCCTGCCAAAGCAGGTGCTTAACGGAGCAACCGAAGGATTGCTGCTCTGGTTCCAGATCGTATTGCCGACCTTGCTGCCCTTTATGATTATAACGAATCTTCTGATCAGTACCAATGCTGTATCCTATATTTCCCGCTTCCTAAGTCCCATCCTGCGGCCTCTGTTCGGCATTTCCGGCGCCGGCTGCTTCTGTGTGCTGGCAGGATTCCTGTGCGGTTATCCGATGGGTGCCAAAGTAACCGGCGACTTGGTCACCACCGGTCAAATATCCAGAGCGGAGGGCAAATACCTGCTTTCTTTTTGCAATAATACCAGTCCGATGTTCATCATCAGCTATATTATCATCCAGAATCTCCATTCCGACTTTCTGGCCTTTGCGTCTATTTGCATCCTGTTTGTTTCAGCTATTATCGGAAGCTTTATTTTCCGGCAGATATACCGACGGCAGATGCAGCAGGAAGCAGCCCATACCTTCTCCTCAGCCAGCGTCGGCTTTCAATTCCGAATGCTGGATTCAAGTATCATGAACAGCTTTGAAGCAATGGTAAAAGTCGGCGGATACATTATTCTCTTTTCCATTCTTCTGGAATTGCTGCAAAATCTGCATTTTGATTCCTTCCTCTGGAATATCGGCTTCCTGCCAATGATCGAAATCACCAACGGCGTGCCGGCATTGTGCAGCGTCGATGTCTCCTTCCCGATCCGCTATGCGCTGGTCATGTTTTTAGCGGCTTTCGGCGGGCTATGTTCAATTGCCCAGACCCAATGCATGGTCCAGGATGCCGACATCCCTATCCTGCCCTACATAATAGAAAAACTGGTCATCGCAGGGATAACCAGTCTAATTGCTTATATCTATACTTGCATTACATAATTTTAAAAGTCTTCTTCCTCATAATTGTCATCATATTCTTCATACGTCACTGGTTCGGGTTCCGGCTGTGCGTTGGTCGGAATCCGCAGTTCAGAACGATTATTCTGCACCAGAGTATAACACTCCTGCAGCGAATTCACAAGACCGTCATATTTGGTTGTATAGCTGTCCAGTGTATGCCCGATGATATTTTCTGCATTACCGAGCAGATCATCAGCATATTTCATCGCTCCCATACGGATATCATTGGCATCATTAGTAGCATTGTCAAGGATCTGCTGAGCCTGTTCGGTCGCTGCCATAACAACCTCATTAGCCTGTGCATAAGCCTGCTGCATGATCTCATGCTCGCTGACCAGTTCGTTCGTGTGGATCTGTGCTTCTTCGATCATCCCTTCCGCCTTGGTCTGAGCATCAGCTAATATCGCATCTTTATTGGCAATAATCTTTTTATAGCGTTTAATCTCATCCGGTGTCTTCATCCGGAGTTCACGCAACAACTCGTCCATCTGGTCTTTATTTACAATAATCTTAGTTGAAGAAAGCGGTTGAAACTTACAGCTGTCAATATATTCCTCGATTTCTTCAATAATTTGTTCAATACGGCTGCTCATAATTTACACTCTCCTTTTTCGTTGATCTTATTCTTTATATATCCCGCAACTACCGGCGGAACAAATTGTGAAATGTCACCGCCAAATGCTGCAACCTCCTTGACCGTGCTGGAACTGAGATAAGAATAATCCAGACTGGTCGTTAAAAATAATGTTTCTATTTCCGGAGCCAGTTTACTATTTGTCTGAGACATTCGGAATTCATATTCGAAATCTGTGATCGCCCGCAATCCCCGAATGATCACTTTCGCTTCTGTCTGTCTGGCGAAATCCACCAGCAGTCCGGCAAATGGAATTACCTTCACATTAGGCAATTCTGCAATTACCTTACCTAATATTTTAACACGTTCCTGAACAGAAAACAACGGCATTTTTGTGTTATTATTCAAAACCCCGACAACTAATTCGTCGACAATGCCGCAGGATCGTTTAATAATATCCAGATGCCCGAAAGTCACCGGATCAAAACTGCCTGGATAAATTGCTCTTAACATATTTGTTCGCTCCCCTCTAGCCCTATAAACACATGCATGTTTGTTTTATATTCTTTACGTTTCATCAGGACATAACCCCAGTCCTCAAGATAAGAAAAATCGGTCTCCCGGGAAGCTTCCACAATGATCGTCCCATTCTCTTCCAGCAGTTCAGCTTCGGCCAGATATTCCAGCACCTTCTTCTCCAGTCCCTGATGATAAGGCGGATCCATGAATATGTAATCAAATCTGTGGCCGCCCTTCAGCTGTACCAGCGCCGTCAAGGCTTCGGTCGGCAATATTGTTCCCCGGTCGGTCAGCCTGGTATTGGCAAGATTGGTCCGGATACAATCTATCGCAGCCGGGTTGGATTCTACAAAAAACGCTTCAGCAGCTCCCCGGCTCAATGCTTCGATACCGATCGCTCCGCTGCCGCTGAACAGATCCAGGAAGCGGCTGTCACCGATATACGGTGTGAGCATATTAAATAACGTCTCTTTAATCCGGTCAGTCGTCGGCCGGGTATCGAAACCATCCAATGTTTTCAGTTGTATCCGCTTTGCACTTCCGGCTATCACCCGCATATAATTCTCTCCACCTTTATGATATTTGTCCATTATACGTTATCCATCAGATAATTGTCAATTTCCACCAAAAAAAATTAAGATATATTGTTTTTGTTTTAATACATTCTTTCGTATTCCCCTTCCCGGTCTTTCGTGTTAAAATATTAACAATTAATTATTTACATAATGGAGGTGCAATGATGTTAAACACCAAATCTTACGATAAAATAGATACTATTTTATCATCCTACCAATCCGATCCCAGGTATCTGATTGCGATTATGCAGGATGTTCAGAAAGAATACCGTTATCTGCCGCAGGATGTTCTCGAATATCTGGCCGATCAGTTGGCTATCAGCGTCGCTAAAGTTTACGGTGTGGCAACTTTTTATGAAAATTTTTCTCTGGAAGCTAAGGGAAAATATGTCATCCGGGTCTGTGACGGAACTGCCTGTCATGTCCGCAAATCGCAAGGAATTTTAAAAACACTGCAGGAAGAACTTTCCTTAACCGACAAGACCTCGACCACTCCCGACATGCTTTTTACCGTTGAGACCGTAGCTTGTCTTGGCGCATGCGGTCTAGCTCCCGTATGCACCGTTAATGATGATGTATATCCCGCCATGACCCCTGAATCGACCAGAGCTCTGATCCGCAGACTAAAGGAGGAAAATACTGATGAAGCTTAATAATGTACAAGATCTGAAACATGCTGAAGAAATGTATAACTCCTCTCTCGCTGCTCAGAAAAAACGCATCCTGATCTGCGGTGGTACCGGCTGTGTGGCTGGTGGGGCTTTTGATATTTTCAACCGACTGCAGGAGCTTATTGAAGAACATGACATCTACTGTGAAGTCTGTATTGAGGATGAGCCTCACGATGCCAGTATCGGATTGAGCAAAAGCGGCTGTCATGGATTTTGTGAAATGGGACCGCTTCTTCGTGTTGATCCCGAAGGCATTTTGTATCTGAAGGTTAAGGTGGATGACTGTGAGGAAATATTTCAAAAAACTATTCTAAATGATGAAGTTATTGAACGTCTCGTCTATAAAGAAAACGGCGAAATTTACCAACACCAGAACCAGATTCCATTTTATAAGAAACAAACCCGTATTGCTCTGGAGCACTGTGGTCAGTTGAATGCAGAATCCATTCAGGAGTATATCGCTGCCGGAGGGTATGCCGCCGTCAGTAAATGCCTGTTTGAAATGACCCCGGAAAATATTGTCGCGCTGATTTCCGATGCCAAACTGCGGGGTCGCGGCGGCGGTGGATTCCTGGCCGGCAAAAAATGGGCCCAGGTACTGGCTCAGCCGGAGCCGGAAAAATATATCGTCTGTAACGGTGACGAAGGTGATCCCGGCGCTTTTATGGACCGCAGCATCATGGAAGGGGATCCTCACCGTATAATCGAAGGAATGATCATCGCCGGAATCGCCACGAAAGCCCATAATGGTTATATTTATGTCCGTGCCGAATATCCGCTGGCTGTAGAACGACTGCAGAACGCCCTTGACCAGGCTAACGCCTTCGGACTCCTGGGTGATAATATCCTGGACTCCGGATACGGTTTCCATCTGCATATCAACCAGGGTGCCGGGGCATTCGTCTGCGGCGAGGGCAGTGCGCTTACCGCGTCTATTGAAGGCAACCGCGGAATGCCAAGGGTAAAACCACCGCGGACGGTTGAAAAGGGCTTATTTGAGAAACCAACCGTACTGAATAATGTTGAAACCTTTTCTCATGTTGCTCCCATCATCTTAAAGGGTGCCGGGTGGTATACCTCTATCGGTACACCGGACAGCCCGGGAACTAAGGCTTTTGCCCTGACCGGTAACATCAGCCACACCGGCCTGATCGAAGTTCCGATGGGAACCAGTGTTAAAGATATCATCTTTGATATCGGCGGCGGCGTAAAGGGCGGCAAACAATTCAAAGCTGTACAGATCGGCGGTCCCAGCGGCGGCTGCCTGTGTATGGATGAATCACACCTGAATATGCCTATGGACTTCGACAGTTTGAAAAAGCTGGATGCAATGATCGGTTCCGGCGGTCTGGTGGTTATGGACGAAGACACCTGCATGGTAGAAGTCTCCCGTTTCTTTATGAATTTCACCCAGAATGAATCCTGCGGAAAATGCGTTCCCTGTCGTGAAGGTACAAAGCGGATGCTGGAAATTCTCGAAAAGATTGTCACCGGTAATGGCACGATGGCCGACCTGGACATGTTGGAAGAACTGGCCGATACCATTTCCGCTACGGCTTTATGCGGCCTGGGTAAAAGCGCTGCTTCACCGGTAAAGAGCACCCTTCGCTATTTCCGCGATGAGTATATTGCCCATGTCCGGGATAAAGAATGTCCGGCTGGTGCCTGTGACGCTTTCCGCAATTATGAGATCGATGCCGGTTTATGCAAAGGCTGCAGTAAATGTGCCCGTGGCTGTCCGGTAGATGCTATCCACGGAAAGATTAAAGAACCTTATGTAATCGACCGGGAAACCTGTATCAAATGCGGGGCATGCGTCAGTACCTGTCCGTTTAAAGCTATTAAGGAGGTGTAAAGAATGAGCAAAGGAATCATGTACATAAATGACCAGCGGGTAGGCTTTAACGGGGAGAAAAATGTCTTAGCGGTTATCCGCAAAGCCGGCATTGAAATCCCTACCTTCTGTTACTACTCTGAACTCTCCACCTACGGAGCCTGTCGGATGTGTGTTGTAGAAAATGAATGGGGCGGAGTCGAGGCTTCCTGTTCGATGGAACCACGAAACGGTATGAAGATCAAAACCCATACAAAGAAACTGATCAAGCATCGTAAGATGATCCTGGAACTCTTGCTGGCTTCCCATTGCAGTGACTGTACTACCTGTGAGCGGAACGGCAGCTGCAAGCTGCAGGAGCTGGCTAAACAATTCGGGATTACCGATGTGCGTTTCCAAAATACCAAAGAGGTAAAAGAACTCGATCAAACCAGCGGTGCCATCGTACGAAATCCCAATAAGTGTATTTTATGCGGTGATTGTGTCCGGGTCTGCAGCGAAATCCAGGGGATGGGTATTTTAGATTTCGCCCACCGGGGCTATGCTCTCGAAGTGGCTCCGGCTTTTGAGCGTTCTCTCAGCGAAACCAGATGTGTCAGCTGCGGGCAGTGTGCAGCGGTCTGTCCGACCGGGGCGATCACTATCAAGCAGGATATTGACCATGTCTGGGATGCCATCTTTGATGAAGACAAACGGGTAGTCGTACAGATTGCTCCGGCAGTCCGGGTCGCCGTCGGTGAGGTCTTCGGCCTGAAGGCCGGTGAAAACCATTTGGGTAAGCTGGTTTCCGCCTTGCGCCGGATTGGCTTTGATCATGTTTACGACACTGCTCTGGGAGCAGATCTGACCGTTATGGAAGAAGCCCGGGAATTTCTCGACCGGTTGAGCAGTGGCGGAACCCTGCCGATGTACACATCCTGCTGTCCGGCCTGGATCCGCTATTGCGAAACCAGTGCCCCGCATCTTTTAAACCACGTTTCCACCTGTAAATCACCCATGGAGATGTTCGGCGTCCTGGCGAAAGAATATTATAAAAATCTCAAACCAAATGATACGAAAGAGACTGTCGTAGTTGCCATCATGCCTTGTACCGCTAAAAAGACCGAAGCCGCCCGGGAGGAATTCAAAACCGACGGTATACCGGATGTCAATTACGTCCTGACAACTCAAGAGATCATCTCCATGATCAAGACCACCGGAATCCAGTTTGATGAGCTGGAAGCCGAAGCGCCGGGAATGCCGCTGGGAATGGGAAGCGGCGCAGGGATGATCTTCGGTGCCACGGGCGGAGTTGCCGAAGCGGTAATCCGCAGATGCATCGAGGACAAATCCACCCATGCTTTTGATCAGCTGGAATTTCTCGGCGCCCGCGGCTCCGAATCGATAAAGGAATGTACCCTGCCCTTCGGTGACCGGGATTTGAAAATCGCTATTGTACATGGTTTGAATAATGCTAGAGAACTAATCGCCCGGGTAGAGGCTGGTGAAGTCTATTATGACCTGATTGAAGTCATGTCCTGCCAGGGTGGCTGTGTCGGTGGTGCCGGCCAGCCTTTCGGCCGGATCGGCAGGAAAAAGAAACGGGCCGCCGGGCTTTATAAATCAGACCGACTGACCAAGATTAAACGTTCGGAGCAGAATCCGGTAATTGACAGCCTGTATAATGGTATTTTAAAAGGGCGCGAACATGAGCTGCTGCATGTAGAGTATAAAAAGTAATTCAATAATTAAGTGAAGTTTTGGGCCATCCGACGCAGAAACGGGCGGTAAGATATCTCACGTGAACGCAGGTAACGCTCTGTCAAGCTAACTGTTAACTACTTCTAATGACGCTCAGGAGAGCCTTCGCGTCAAGACTTCGTAAACAGTGGATCTTGCCAGAGCTAAGAGCACCTGCTGATTGTTCACTTAGAGATATCTTACCGCCCGTTTCTGCTGGTCTGATCCCCCATAACATATCCTGAATGATTGAAACTTGTTTATGTTAGGTTCCTTGTTTAACATGTTATATATAGTTGAATTCGCTGATTAGTTTGTTCTATTATTAAAAGCCAGAAAATCCCTCTTGATGTAGATGGATATTCTGGCTTTTAACATAGGTTAGTCTTTATCATTCGAAAATGTTATGGGGGAAACAGACCAGCGGAAATATCCTTAAGTGAACAATCAGCAGGTGTTTTTAGCGACGGCGAAATCCACTGTTTACGCAGACTTGACGCGAAGGCTCTCCTGAGCGTCATTAGTCGTAGTTAACAGTTAGTTCTCCGGAGCGTTCCTGCGTTCACTTAAGGATATTTCCGCCAACTCTAATGATAATTTAATATCTTCAAGGATCTGCCAGCGTACGCCGGAGAACTGTTCGGTCTTGATCCATCCCCGCGCACCGATAATTACTCCGGCAGGCGCAAGATCAGAAACAAAAACCTGATGTTCTTCATTTTTTATGACCGACTCATTGCTTACTAAAACTTGCTCGATCACCTGTTTTGCTTTTTTCAGATCGGCATGATAAGATATCGTAATCTGCAGATCCAGCTGCCGGATATCCCGGGCCGTCACATTGGTCAGACTGGAATTGGCCAGCGTTCCATTGGGAATTACGACCGTTTTGTTATCTACTGTCGATAGTTTCGTGTAAAACATCTGAATCTCTTTGACCGTTCCTTCATTCCCATGACTGTCTTCGATAATATAGTCTCCGACCACAAATGGCTTCAGCAATAATATTAAAACACCGCCGGCAAAATTAGACAGACTGCCCTGAAGCGCCAGACCGATGGCCACACCGCCGGAAGCGACCAGTGCTGCAATAGAGGTGGTCTCAACGCCTAAATTGGTAACCAGAACGATAACCAGTAAAATATACAATGTCGTTTTGACCAATGAATTTACAAATTGTTCTACTCCCTTATCTGCCGAAGAACGAACCAGAGATTTTTGGGTCAGATTACAGATGCATTTGATGATGATCCGGCCGATAAAAAAGAATACCAGCGCCAGAATCACCTTAATCCCGAAGGTAGCAAGCTCTGGTAACTTACCTTGAAAATATGATTTAAATATATTTGCTTCCTGATTTAGGTTGTCGGTCACTTTGTTGACTACTTCTTCTGCCTCTTCTCCGATCCCTGTGGTGGTCAGTATTATCATCTTTAGATCGCCTCCTTTAAAGCTAAAAATGCCCCCAGATTTCCACGTTTTCCTTTTGATGCCCGGTGGGAAAACATTAATTTTTCATTACAACACGTGCAGAGGTTGGTTACTGCAAGATGCTCCTTTTTAATTCCGCAATCCAGCAATATATGTTGATTCGCCTGCCAGAGATTCAGCTGGAATTTCCCGTTTTCTTTAGCATAAAACAGAGCATCCCATTTTTCCCCGGGGAAATGCTGCCGGAACTCTTCGATTACGTCCTCACTTACTTCATAACAATCCTGACAGATTGACGGTCCAATGGCGGCCCTTACATCTTCCGGCCGGGTCCCGTATTGCTGCCCCATCTTCTTAAGTGTCACCTGCCCGATCTTGCCAACCGTACCGCGCCATCCGGAATGACTCATCCCGATTGCCCGGTTTACCGGATCTACAAAATAAAGGGGCACACAATCAGCGTAAAAGGTGACCAGGCAAATCCCCGGCACATCGGTTATCATACCATCCACCTCTTCGTAATCCAACGGCTTTAGGATACCTTTGCCGCAGTCTTTTGCACTCACAACCCGCACATTAGTAGTATGAGTCTGTTTTGAAAAAACCATGCTATCATATGGTACGCCGATCGCATCGGTCATACGTCGAAAATTCTCTTTTACCGCTGCTTCCTGATCACCGCGTGTGAAACTTAAGTTCATTGTACTGCACACGCCTTCACTGATGCCGCCAAGGCGGGTAGAAAAGCCATGCCGGACAAGCCCGGTCTCTTCCAACAACGGATAATAAAGATATGGAACCCCATCTTCAGTCCTTTCTTTCATAATTTCATCTGCTGACTTATAAACCAATCCAATCCCCATCTGATCGACCTCCTTCCCACCCACCGCCTAAGAGGCGGGGGACTTACTTGGGATATTAAACTATATAGTTGAATGCATTTGGAATCCACTTCAGTTCCTGCCCCTGAATACCGATGACATCAAAGCGGATTTCCATATATAAAAGGCCATGTACTGTTGTATAATACATGGCACACTTTGAAATCGTCCGTTGTTTCTTAAAACCTACAGCTTCCAGAGGACTGCCTTTTGAATCATCCCGGCGGTATTTTACTTCACAAAACACCAGCTGTTTATTCTTACGGGCAATAATATCAATTTCTCCTGACCGGCAGCGGAAATTATATTCTAATATCTCAAAGCCCTGCTGTTCCAGAAAGGTTCCGGCCTGCTTTTCATAATGGCTGCCGATCTTTCGTTTATTCTTCATCATACGTTTCCCATGATTTTCTGAATAAAAGCAGTCCTGTGTATCGGCGTCGGCCCCAGCTCTTTCAGGGCCTCAATGTGAGCTGCTGTTCCGTATCCTTTATTCTTACCCAGATCATATCCCGGCAGCACCCGATCATATTCCTGCATCAGCCGGTCCCTGGTCACCTTGGCAATAATGCTGGCCGCTCCGATGGAAATGCTTTTACCATCGCCTTTAATAATCGGTATCTGCTTGATCGCCACCCCCGGAATGGTCACTGCATCATTCAGCAGCAGATCTGGAATTACCTTCAGATTTTCGATGGCCTGCCGCATCGCCTCATAAGTTGCCTGCAGTATATTAATCTCATCGATCCGAGCCGGGCTTACCAACCCGATCCCAACCGCAACAGCCTGATTCATGATCTCAGTATACAGCATCTCCCGTTTCTTTTCTGAAAGCTTCTTAGAATCATTGATATAAAGGATCCGGCAGTCCTTTGGCAGGATTACAGCGCCAGCAACCACCGGGCCGGCCAGCGGGCCGCGGCCCACTTCGTCAATTCCGCAGATCATCGGGTATTTTTGATACTGTTTTTCATATGCGCATAATTGTTCAATCCGCTCCCGTTCGGCAGCAAGTTTTTCTTCTTTGGTGCTATTCATGATTAATTGCTCCTATTTTATTAAATGGATAAATCCGCACCCAGGCCCGGCCGACAAGGTCATCCCGGTGCAGTACTCCAACACTGGCACTGCGGCTGTCACGGCTATAATTTCGATTATCGCCGAGGACAAAAAATTCATCATCACCAAGGGTGATCGGTTCTTCTGCTATCCCGGGATCCTTCATGATTTCCCGACCATAGGTCTCACCTTCCAGCAGCTTGCCGTCAATATAGACATAGCCATCAATAACCTGAACGGTCTCGCCCGGCAATCCGATGATCCGTTTGATGTAATAAATTTTCTCCTGATGACTGTAAGGAAAGACAATAATCTCATACCGTCTCGGTTCCCTGAAGCGATAGGATATCTTATCCACAATTAAATTATCACCATCTTCCAGATTGGGTTCCATCGACTCTCCGAACACTTCAGTCCGCTGACCGACAAAAGTTATGATAAGATAGCACATCACAAACAAAAATATGATATAAGCACCCCATTCTATGAGGTTTTTCATATGCCCTGACTTTTGTTCAGTCTGGTTTCTCTCCTCCGACATACACATCCTTCTTTCTAAATCTCTTCTCTACATATTATACATATTCTTCCGGGAATTCAAGTGTTATCCTTCCCAGACGTCCATTTCGGAAATCATCCATCAGCAGCATGGACGCCTTCCCGATATCCAGTTCACTTCCCCGCAGGAGGCAATGACGCTCCGCTGCTATCTGAGCCAGACATTGATGCTCTTCCGCCGTTTCATTTATATGGTATTTCTCTTCCAGGATCCCTCTATACTTGCTTTTTAGAAATCCAATCAGATACATAGCCAAATCTTCGGTATTTAATATTTCATCTTTAATCGAACCGATATATGCCAGTCTGAGACCTACCTTCTGATCTTCAAACTTGGGCCAGAGTATCCCTGGTGTATCCAGCAGTTCGACATTTTTATTCAGCCGGATCCACTGTTTCCCTTTGGTAACACCAGGTTTATTACCGGTCTTCGTGCAGGCTTTGCCGGCCAGCGCATTGATAAAGGTCGATTTGCCAACATTGGGAATTCCCACCACCATAGCCCGTACCGGCCGGTTCAGGATACCACGTTTCCGGTCCCGTTCAATCTTTTCTTTACAGGCTTCCTGAATCACGCCCTGAATTGATTTAATACCGCTGCCCTTCTTGGAATTCACCTTGACGACCAGAAAACCTTTCGCCCGGAAATATTCCGCCCAGGCTTCATTCCACTTTTCCTCTGCCAGATCTGCTTTATTCAGCAGAATCAGCCGGGCTTTATTCTTACCCAGCTCGTCAATATCCGGATTTCGGCTGCTCATAGGTATTCTCGCATCGACCAATTCAATCACCAGATCTATCAATTTTATATTTTCCTGCATCATCCGTTTTGCTTTGGTCATATGACCCGGATACCATTGAAAATGCATATATTCCTCCGTTTTCTACTACCTGACAAATCCAAACCGCTTCTGAGGTAACAGGACAAACCATGCCTCCCCTTCTAATTCTGCCCGCTTTACATTGCCAATATCAGCCATCCGGCTGTCTTCGCTGCTTTCGCGGTTATCGCCCAGCACAAAGTACTCATCGCCGCCCAAACTTATCTTATCGGCAGCGATACCCGGATCACTGATCACCGACGTCTCATAGTCCTCATTCAATACTTCGCCGTTGATATAAATCCGGCCTTCCCTGATCTGGACCGTCTCACCCGGCAGACCAATAATGCGTTTAATATAATAATGGGTGTTCTCATTACCGTTTGGCCTAAAAACGACAATATCTCCCCGCTTCGGCGTACTTATATTATATACGATGCGGTTTACCAGCGTCACATCACCGCTTTTCAGCACCGGATTCATCGATTCTCCGTTATTAGTGATCCGCTGGCCGAAATACCATACAAAAACAAAGGCAAAAGCACAAACGAGCAGAATCTGAAAAGACCAGATTCCGACCTTCTGAAGCAATTCATAATTAATTCTCTTTTTCTCTCTGCCAAACCGCAGATCTCTTCGCTTCCATCTTTTCCCCATAATCCCGCATCCGTCCTGTATACAAATGAAGGGACAATACGTCATGTAATTGTCCCTTCCTCATTTACTATTTCACTAATTCTTTTACTTTTGCACGCTTACCTACACGCTCTCTTAAGTAGTTAAGTTTAGCTCTTCTTACTTTACCGCGCCTTATCACTTCCACTTTTTCAACGTTTGGTGAATGCAGCGGCCATGTCTTTTCAACGCCTACGCCGTTCGAATTCTTTCTTACAGTAAATGTCTCACGTGAACTTCCGCCCTGCTTCTTCAGAACGGTTCCTTCGAATACCTGGACTCTTTCTCGATTACCTTCTTTGATCTTCGCGTAAACCTTAACGGTATCGCCTACTCTGAATTCAGGTGCGTTTTCTTTTACCTGTTCCGCTTCGATATTTCTGATAATATCATTCATTTTATGTGACCTCCTTATTATTTGGACGTTCTTAATACCACTTGTATCAGAGGACCATCTCTCTTCATAACTATCACATTCTATCACATTTCATAAGCCTTTGCAAGGATTTTTTCCGCTTCGGAAAGTTTCGCCTTAGCTAATAAATCCGGCCTTCTTTCGGCTGTCCGGATGACCGATTGCTCCCGCTGCCATTTTTCAATATTCGCATGATGACCTGACAAAAGCACCGCCGGCACCTTTTTATCACGCCAGACTTCAGGCCGGGAATAATGCGGATATTCCAACAGATCATCCTGAAAGCTCTCGAATTCCACCGAAACATTATTATGAAGCACTCCGGGCACCAGTCTGGCGATGGCATCCACCATGACCATGGCCGGTAATTCTCCACCGGTCAGGACATAATCACCAATCGATACATAATCAGTGACGATTTCTTCCAGCACCCGCTCGTCAATCCCTTCATAGTGCCCGCACAACAGAATCAGATCCGATTCCTGAGCAAGCTGTTCTGCCATCTTCTGATGGAAGGTCTGGCCCTGAGGGGACAGGTAGACCACCCGGGGCTTCTGCGGAAGCTTTCCGGCAACCGCCTGATAAGCCTGATAGACCGGCTCCGCCTGCATAAGCATGCCGGCTCCGCCGCCATACGGATAGTCATCCACACTGCTATGCTTATTAAAGGCATAATCGCGGATATTGACTGCCTCGATCGACAAAAGTTCCTGTTCCATCGCCTTGCCGATGATGCTGGTATTCAATCCCTGCATCACCATATCCGGAAATAATGTTAATATATGAAAATTCATAATTGTCACCTCTATATCAGCCCGTCCATCAAATGAACGATTATTTTGCCGGACACAATATCAATTTCTCTGACGCACTGTCTGATCACTGGAAGCAGCACTTCGCCATGTTCAATACTGTCTACTACATATACATCGTTAGCTCCGGTTTCCATCACGTCCTTCAGCGTTCCGAACTCCTGACCTTCATCAGTCATAACCTGCAGGCCGATCAGATCGGCCACAAAATATTCATCTTCCGCCAGCGGCACTGCTTCAGAGCGAGGCACCAGAAGCGGACAGCGGCGGTATTTTTCAATCTCATTTATATCATCAATCCCTTTAAATTTCAAAATTACTACTTTCTTAAAAAACTTAATACTCTGAATTTCCAAAGTCAGCCGCTCTCTGCCGGTATCTATGATAACCTGCTTCAGCTTTTTGAACCGCTGTACATCATCCGTAGTCGGAAAAACTTTCACTTCTCCCCGGATTCCATGTGTGGAGGAGATCACCCCCACTTGCAAATACTCTTCCATAACAACTCCTGTCTCTAAAAAGATTCTTTCAGTATAAACAAGCCAGGCATACTGCCCGGCTTGTTTGTTATTACATGATCTCTACGACAACTTTCTTGTCTTCTTTCGCAGCAGCTGCTTTTACAACGGAGCGGATTGCTTTTGCAATACGTCCCTGTTTACCGATCACTTTCCCCATATCGGATTCAGCTACGCGTACCTCAAGCACGGTTGTTTTACCTTCTGCTTTTTCAGTAACCACCACACTATCCGGATCATCCACCAGAGACTTGGTGATTACTTCTACCAATTCTTTCATTACGTGCACCTCCGCATTCGACTATTTTTCAATGCCGGCTGCTTTGAAAATCTTGCCCACAACTTCAGTAGGCTGTGCTCCGGTATTAAGCCATTTTTTAGCTGCTTCTTCATTCACTTTGAATTCACTCGGATCTTTCGTCGGATCATAAGTACCGATTTCTTCAATAAACTTACCATCTCTCGGAGATCTTGAATCTGCAACAACGATTCTATAGAAAGGAGCTTTCTTTTGTCCCATTCTCTTCAATCTGATTTTTACTGCCATTGTCTCTCACCTCCTATGCGTTAGAATCTTATTGAACATTAGCAGTTCAATAAGCATGATATATGGATTAAAAAGGCATTTTAAATCCGCCTTTTTTCCCACCTTTTCCACCGAACATCCCCGGCATCTTTTTCATCATCTTGCGGGTCTGTTCAAATTGTTTCACGATCCGGTTTACATCTGCAATATCCACTCCGGCACCTTTTGCGATCCGGTGCTTTCTGGAGGGATTCAACACATCCGGATTGCGGCGCTCATATAACGTCATTGAATAAATGACCGCTTCCATTCTGGCCATCTGCTTTTCTGCGTCGTCCGTATCAATGTCCGGCATCTTCTTATTTCCGCCCATTGCTCCCAGGCCCGGCAGCATACTCATGACACTGCCAAGACCGCCCATATTCTTCATCTGCTGCATACTATCCAGATAATCCTCAAAATCGAACTGGGCTTTTTTCAGCTTCCGGGTCATCTCTTTGGCTTTTTCTTCATCGATGTCCCCTTCGACCTTCTCGATCAGGGTCAGGATATCCCCCATTCCGAGGATCCGCGAAGCCATACGGTCAGGATAGAACTGCTCCAGATCGGAGAGTTTCTCACCCATGCCGGCATACAGAATCGGGCATCCGGTTACCGCTTTGATCGACAGGGCCGCCCCGCCCCGGGTATCTCCGTCCAGCTTGGTAACGATGACACCATCTATTCCTATCTTTTGATTAAAGGAATCGGCAACATTTACCGCATCCTGACCGGTCATCGCATCTACTACCAGGATGGTCTGATGAACGGTGACGGAATCTTTAATCTCCTGCAGCTCGGTCATCATGTCTTCATCAATATGCAGCCGGCCAGCCGTATCCAGGATAATCAGATCATGTGCATTCTTGGCTGCATGCTCCAGTGCCGCTTTAGCGATATCAACCGGTTTATGTTTATCGCCCATGGCAAAAACATCGACGCCCTGCTTCTCACCATTAATCTGCAGTTGCTTAATCGCTGCCGGCCGATAGATATCACAAGCTGCCAGTAACGGTTTCTTACCCTTTAATTTGAATTTACCGGCTAACTTTGCTGATGTAGTGGTTTTACCAGCCCCCTGCAGCCCAGCCATCATAACGACCGTCTTGGCACTGCCAGGCTGAAACTTAATCTCGGTGGTGTCCGAGCCCATCAGCGTAACCAGTTCTTCGTTTACTATCTTTATTACCATCTGCCCCGGGTTCAGTCCGGTCATGACATCCTGTCCCACAGCGCGTTCCTGTACGCTTTTTATAAAGCTTTTAACTACCTTGAAGTTAACATCTGCCTCCAGGAGTGCCATCTTAACTTCCTTCAGGGCGGTCTTCACATCCTCTTCAGTCAGCCGGCCCTTACTGCGAAGGTTCTTAAATACGTTCTGCAGTTTTTCTGTCAAACTGTCAAATGCCATTCTTATAACTCCTCTATGATCTCACTGCTAATCTGTCTGATCCTCTGAGCAAACTCGGCAGCGGGAATGCTGTCGTATTGCTCAGCCGCTTCTTCTATCTGACGAACCTTCTCTTTAACCAGGAGAAAGCGCTCTACCAGGTGCAGCTTGTCTTCATATTCCTGCAAGGACTTGCTGCACCTTTTGATAAGATCATGCACTCCCTGCCTGCTGATTCCTGCAGTAACAGCAATCTCACTGAGCGATAAATCTTCTGATACAAACTGTTCATAGATTTCTTTCTGATGATCGGTCAGAAGTTCACCATAAAAATCATATAATAATGACCTTTTTAATATTTCATCCATAGCTTATCACCTTTGTTATCATATAACAGGAAAAACGAAGTGTCAAGTATTTTTTCTTGACACTTCGTTTTTTTAATTTGTCACCGGTATTCCAGTAAGCGTTTTATATTCAACTGTCCCCATCCCTGCTGATTCCGCGGCTGTTTCAGGTCATCGCAGATATCTCTGAGCCGTAGTTTTATTTCAACATTGGTAATGCTTGGGTATTTATCTATCAAAAGCGCAATCGCTCCGGCCACTACCGGCGTAGACATGGATGTTCCACTCTTAACCGTATAATTTTTCTGGAATTTTTTCTGATAATGCGCATTACACGAAATAACCGCTGATCCCGGAGCTACAAGATCAGGCTTAAGAATACAGTCCTTAGTCGGACCACGGCTGGAATAATTGCGCGTATCCTTTCCCGCTGCGTTAAGGTAATTTTTATCCAGGGTTGACCCGACCGTAATAATCTTTTTACTGACTCCCGGGATAGTAATAGTACCATTCTCCGGTCCCAGATTTCCGGCTGCCGCGATCACCACCAGCCCTGCATCCCATGCCCGCTCGACCCATTTCAGCAGCTCTTTCTCCTGTTCATTGCCTTCATGGGGTAAGGTTCCGACCGATATATTCATGATCTTAATATTGAAGCGGTCTTTTTGGACAATAACTGTTTTGATTCCTTCTATTACATTGCGGATACAGCCATCCCCCTTTTTATCCAAAACTTTTATCGGAATCAGATTGCACCTTGGCGCTATCCCGGCCAACTCTCCTTCCGAAAGCTTACCGCTGCCGCCGATAATGCCGGCGACATGAGTACCGTGTCCATTATCATCATAGATCATTCTCCTGCTATTAACGACATCTTTAAAAGCCGTAATTCGTTTGCCAAAATCAGGATGCATCACAATTCCGGAATCGAGAACAGCTACACCGACATTTTCTCCGGTTAGCTTATATGTCAAAGTGTCTTCACACTCGTAATGAACCAATTCTTTGACTCGTTTCATATCTACAGTCCCTTTTTAATTTAGAATATTCCCGGAAAGCCTGTTCTGACAGTAAAAGTGATTTCATTAAATTATTTTCAAAAATTATAAACACATCCAAGCCCTGCTACATAATATGAACTGTAAATAAATATATTTGATGGAGGCAACAACATGAGTGAATTAAGTGCAACAAACTGCGGCTGCAATGATGACAGAGGTAACAATTCTTGCTTATTGATTATCCTTTTGCTTTGCTGCTGTGGCGGCTTTGGTGGCAGAGGCGGCGGATTCGGAGACGACTCTTGTCTGTTAATTATCATCCTGCTTTGCTGCTGCGGCGGCTTTGGTGGCAGAGATGGCTGCTGCTTCTAAGTTTCAGGCTTTGTATTTCAAAAAACTGCTGCAGGTGTAAAACACACCTGCAGCAGTTTTTATTATACCAATATTCTGCCGATACCAACACTTAAGTGTTGGTTCGGCATCCCTGGCCTTCTTGCTCCTCCTCTTCGCTGTTTTCATTTTCCCTTTTTTTAATATTTAATTGACGCATACATTCCTCATCTATTTCATATATTGCATTACCATCAATAATTAATTTCTCTTTCATTTCTATTAATTTTATTCCTTTCAAAATTTTAGTCTATTTATTATATGTCAACATCTCATATTTTGGTATCTTTTCTCATATATATGATACAACGTTATATTTTTAGGAGATTTCTATGGAGCATGGCCCGCTTGGTCTTATGACCCCTTTTGATCGTTTGACCACGACGCAGGAACTACAGATGATGAAGCTGCTGCTTCCATATACTCCCGCATCTTCCCAGCGTATGCTGGCCGTTTTTATCAAATTCCAGGAACTTCAGAATACCATAAAATTCTTCGAGAAATTCAAATCCACAGATAAGATCCGGGCATTCGAAAAAAACATGTCTTCACCACTGGACTTCATAAACGAGCTGCGGCCCTATATGGGCGAGAAAGAGCGTTCGTCAATGGATTCGATGGTATCGGCACTGAGCATGATGGAGATGATGAACAATATGACGTCCGATGCTTCCGATGGAGGAATGGATCCAATGGCTATGATGAAAGGTATGCTGAATCCTGAACAACAAGAGGCATTTGAAACATACAACATGATGTTTGCAGCAGAATTTAATAATCAGGAGTCTTCGGATAGCGATAGTCCGGAAGATCTGCCTGAGACAGAAGGAGATGAGAACTTTGAACGATTGGATGAATAATGAAGCTTTTAAAAATATGGATCCGCTTAAAGTTGAGCTGATCAAAAAAGCTGCCGCGCAGACCAAAGGTAAAAGCGGAAACGCACTTGCCCCCATTATGATGGCACTGGTCACCAACGCAAATAAAGAGGGGATTCGTTTTAATTCCGATGAAATATCTTTAATTATGAATATTATGAAGGAAGGGAAATCCGCTCAGGAAATATCCCAGATGGATCAGATGATGAATATGGTCACTATGATGATGCAAAATCAGAAGAAGAAGGATTAATGTCCTTCTTCTTCTAAAATATATCATAATCATAAGCTTTGCCCGGCTGCTTCTGCAGATACTCCTGCAGGCGCTCAAACTGATTTTCCATCAATTTATATCCATGCTCATAGAAATTCATTAAAGTATCATAATTCTTTTCCAGACGCTTGACCGGCTTTATACCCGGACGCAGTACAAAAATATGTCCTTCTTCTTCCAGCCGTTCAATCAGATCCATCGTCCGGTTATACGCCAGCGGCCTTCTGACGATCGTTTTGACCAGATTCGGATAAGCACCGTAAACACGTTTATAAAGCTTGGTTTCTCCTTTCAGGAGGTAACTCTTGCGGTATCCTTTTGCCCTGGTCAGGAAGATAATAATCTTCTTATTACCAATTTCCACTGCCCGCCGCAGCGGTACCGAATCGGCAAGTCCACCATCCAGATAGGGTTCTCCATCCACCGTAACCACCGGTGACACCAGAGGCATACTGCACGATGCCCGGCAGATCGACATCAACCGGGCCCGGTCAGCTTCCTCGGTCAGGTATTCGGCTTTTCCGGTCTTACAATTGGTCACGGTAATCTCACATACCATCTCAGAATCGAAATAGGTGTCATAATCAAAAGGATATACCTGATTGGGATATTGATTAAATACCATATCCATATTCATGATACTTTTTTCTTTCATAAAATCTCTGATCTTATAATAATAATCGTATTCCTTTTCTTTATGGATCCAGCAGTCCCTGGAACGTCCCAGCTGTCTGGAGACATAGTCAACCGCATTACAGGAACCGGCCGATACTCCGATTACATGAGAAAAGTAGAGCCCCCTCTCCATTAAGTAATCAACTGCTCCAGCAGTAAACACACCTCTCGTTGCTCCTCCTTCTAACACTAAGCTTGCTGTTATCATTTTCTTACGCCTCACCTTCTTATACAATCTATTATATATGCTTTGACCGGCAGTGCAAACAAAAACTTTAGAAATTCTTGCCATTCCACCATTTGCGTGGTAATATAAGCGTTGGGTAAAGAAGCCAAAAATACAACTATAATTAGTAATATAGAGGAGAATAATAGAGATATGATCAGTACAAGCAACATCACCCTGCGGGTAGGGAAAAAGGCATTGTTTGAAGATGTCAGCATTAAATTTACAGAGGAGAACTGCTATGGCATGATCGGTGCCAACGGGGCAGGAAAATCCACCTTTCTGAAGATTTTATCGGGTCAGCTGGAACCGACCTCCGGAGAAGTGGTCATCACTCCCGGTGAACGTCTGTCTTTTCTACAGCAGGATCATTTCAAGTATGATGAATTTCTGGTATTAGATACAGTCATCATGGGAAATGCCCGTCTGTATGAGATTATGAAAGAAAAAGAAGCTATCTATGCTAAAGAAGATTTTACTGACGAAGACGGTATCAAAGCCAGTGAGCTGGAAAGTGATTTCGCTGCCATGGATGGCTGGGAAGCCGAATCGGATGCAGCCACGCTGTTAAACGGTCTCGGCATCGACACCGAGCTTCATTATAAATATCTGAAAGACCTGACCGGCGCCGAAAAGGTGAAAGTACTGCTGGCTCAAGCTTTATTCGGGAATCCTGATATCCTGCTGCTGGATGAGCCGACCAACCATCTGGATCTGGATGCGATCGCATGGCTGGAAGAATTCCTAATTAATTTTAACAATACGGTAATCGTTGTCTCTCATGACCGCTATTTTTTAAATAAGGTATGTACCCAGATCGCTGATATCGATTACGGCAAGATTCAGTTGTTTGCCGGAAATTACGACTTCTGGTACGAATCCAGCCAGCTGCTGGTCCGCCAGATGAAGGAGGCAAATAGGAAAAAGGAAGACAAAATTAAGGAACTGCAGGAATTTATCTCCCGCTTTAGCGCCAACGCTTCTAAATCCAAGCAGGCGACCTCCCGTAAGCGGGCACTGGAAAAAATTGAACTCGATGAAATTCGCCCTTCCAGCCGGAAATATCCTTATATCGACTTCCGTCCAAGCCGCGAAATCGGCAATGAAGTGCTGACAGTAGAAGGTCTTTCCAAGACCATCGACGGTGAAAAGGTTTTGGATGATCTTAACTTCACTTTAAACCGCGAAGATAACGTTGCTTTTGTCGGCAGCAATGAACAGGCTAAAACGATCCTATTCCAGATCCTCACTGGTGAGATGGAGCCGGATGAAGGAACCTATAAATGGGGTATCACTACATCTCAGGCTTACTTCCCGAAAGACAGCGGGAAAGAGTTTGATAATGATTACACCATTACCGAATGGCTCACTCAGTATTCTGAAATCAAGGATGTCACCTATGTCCGCGGCTTCCTGGGCCGGATGCTGTTCGGCGGTGACGACGGTGTAAAGAAGGTTAAGGTGTTATCCGGCGGCGAAAAGGTGCGTTGTCTGTTATCCAAGATGATGATCTCCGGATCAAATGTCCTGATTCTGGATGAACCGACTAACCATCTTGACATGGAATCAATCACCGCTCTGAATAACGGACTGATCAAATTTCCCGGAGTACTCCTGTTTACCTCACGTGATCATCAGATTGTTGAGACAACGGCCAATCGGATCATGGAAATCGTGCCCAGCGGAAAACTGATCGACAAGATCACCACCTATGATGAGTATCTGGCCAGTGATGAAATGGCTCGAAAACGCCATGTATATACCATCACTGAAGAAGATAATTAATGATAAAGACAGAAAAGGGGCGTTGCACCAGCACTTATTGGTGCAACGCCCCTATAACTTTGATTCCATTAGTCTACCAATCCCTCACCTGCTCATCATAATAGATGATACCTTTTTCCAAAATACGGCATTCATCTTCTTTTATCTCCAGTATATTCACTGCACAATTTTTCTGCACCTTATCCTTCCAGAAATCCACCAACGAACGATTATCGGCAATTGCCAGAAAAGCGCTGACTACGACTCCATGTCCAACCATCAAAATGTTGTCATCGGGATGCCAGGTCCCGGCAATTTCAGCTATTAACGATGATACCCTTTTCTGCACATCGATAAAAGAATCTCCTCCGTCCGGCGGCTGATATCGCTCCGGTGCGGTAAAGAAATCTATAAATCCTTTGTCGGGAATCTCCCAGTTATCCCTGGCACAGCATAATCCTTCATATGGACCAAAAGACATTTCCTTCAACCGTTCATCTACGATCAACGGGATATCCCGTCCCTCCAGAATCAGCCCCGCCGTTTCTTTAGCCCGTTCAAGAGGGCTTGCGTATGCCACCTGAAAATCAATCTGGACCATCCCTTTGGCAGTATCCCGTGCCAGCTGACGGCCAAATTCATTAAGTGGTATATCGGCGTGTCCCTGAAGCCTTCGTTCCTTGTTCCAATCAGTTTCGCCATGCCGCATGATATATATTTTCATCCTTTTACCTTTCCCCCTTTGTTTGCTCTTGTTTTTATACCCCGTGCGCTATATAATTAATATGATACCAGAATCAAAAAGTAGGATTGCGGGAGCACAAAGTTCGCAGCAATCCGTAGGTATCAGGGGGCAAAATACCTTTGACCCCAACATCATTAATATCAATATAAGGAGGCAATATAGTCTTGGAAAAAATCACAAGTTTCACTATTGATCATAATAAACTGACCCCGGGTATCTATGTATCACGTGTAGATTATGCGGAATGCTATCCCATTACCACCTTTGATCTGCGTATGACTAATCCCAATGAGGAACCGGTCATGAACACCGCTGAAATTCATACCATCGAACATCTGGCGGCGACCTTTCTCCGCAATCATCCCGATTACAGCAGCAGGGTGCTCTATTTCGGACCAATGGGCTGCCGGACCGGATTTTATCTCCTGCTGACCGGCCAGTACCAGTCGCAGGATATTGTACCCCTGATCTATGAGATGTATCTTTTTATTGCCGGTTATGAAGGCGAAGTGCCTGGTGCTTCGGCAAAAGACTGTGGTAATTACCGCGATATGAATCTGCCGATGGCCCGGTACCTGGCCCATAAATATGTAAAAGATGTATTAACCGATCCGCAGCCGGAACAGCTGAACTACCCGGAATAATGCTAATAATCTTTGGTTTTCAGAACCACCTTCCTGATGTAGGAAAAGGTTTCTTTCTCACCTTTCTTAGCAAGCATTACCAGCAAATCTTCCAGCAGTATTCTGGTATCCTTATGGATCACCAGAAAGTCTGCTCCCCGTTCATAATATTCCAGCGGATCAGTATCTTTATACTGATTCTTCCGATAGATTTTGGATGCCGCGATGCGGTCCATCACCATCTCGACCACATATTTTTTCGGCATTTTCATACCGACCAGTCCTTCCTCCTTTTTCAAACTGTAATCGATCCAATATTCATAATGATGTTTGTTTCTGCCCTTATGATGCAGCCATGCAGAAGAATATCCCAGCTCTTCCCGTTCGGCATTATTCGGACTGCGATTGCCTTGATAATACATACAGCCAATACGGAATTCAGCCCAGGACAGTTTCGATATATCATGAAGCAATCCCTGTTTATATAAGCTTACCTGAAAGCAATACTTCATGACCAGTAATTTATGGTGTGTAATTGTACATAAGTGCTTCCATGTCTTCACGGAGTTACCTCTGCTTTCTATATCAGTTTCTTTAATATATACAATATCAATAAATGAAGCGGATAAAATATATAGAAAAAGTATTTCATCTTCGGCCCTTGCCGGCCATTATATAATGCCACCGGAATCGCCGCAAGTCCGCCATATAACTGAATTCCAAAAATCGGAAAAGCGATTGCCGCATTACCGGCAAGGATACTGAGCGCTCTCATCCAAGCCGGTCGTTTAAAGGCCAGATGTATACATAAGATTAAGATCAGGCCGGCAGAACGGTAATCGCAGCAGATCAGATCGGCGATCAGCATACATATGACCGCGCTGGCCAATTTTACAGGCCAGCCGTAATTCCGTTCAAATAAGATCAGCATAAAAATTCCCAATGCCAGAGTAAAAAACACATTCTGATGGGAGAATTCCAGCATCGTATCACGAAAGGCCAGATCAAAGATGATCTCCGTCGCAAAAGCAAAAATAAGCAGCCGCAGCATATAATTCCAGACATTTCTGGTATAGTGAAATCCGACCACCAGTAAAAAGGCAAAAATCGGAAAAGCTAATCGCCCGATAACCCGCAAGACAAGGTACTGCGGAAATAAAATTGCGCCGACGTGATCAATTACCATGATGAGCATCGCCAGTACTTTCAAATGAAATGAATTAAATATACCAAAATTCTTTGTATCTTCCACTGTCATCCTACTTTCCGATAAAAATTGCCGTTGACCGCGCTTTCATTAATACTGCCTTTTGGTCTTTTAACAGCAGCGCCTGTTTAAAAACACCCTCTTCTGTGGCCATAACCTGATACCATTGCTTATCTTTTTTCAATGCCGGCAATGCCAGGCTGTGATCCAGCCAGTGCATATTGTATGCTAAAAAACAAGCTTCTTCACCTTCTGAAGCACTATAATACACACCAAGATGGCGGCTGGCAGTCTCCTGCGGTATCTGCCATGCACTTTCACCGTGATAAGAAACATCCGGCACACCACTGCTGGTTTTGTCCAGACCCAAAAGCTCATCTTCGCGATGGATGAGCGGATGAGACTTACGGAAGGCAATCAGATCCGCCGCATAATCGTGCAGCGCCTGTTCCTTTTTATATTTGCTCCAGTCCACCCAGCCCACTTCATTATCCTGGCAATAGACATTGTTATTGCCCTTTTGGGAATTGGCAAATTCATCCCCGGCCAGGATACATGGGGTCCCCTGTGCAGTCAGCAGCAGAAAAAATGCATTCCGCATCTGCTTCCGCCGCAGCGCATTTACCTTCCGCTTCCTGCTTGGCCCTTCTTCACCGCAGTTCCAGCTGTAATTGTAATGCGGGCCATCCTGATTATACTCACCATTCGCCTCATTGTGCTTACCATCATAAGAAACCAGGTCCCAGAGAGTAAATCCGGTTTGATTCGTAATGTAATTAAAGATACCTTCTTTGGCAGAATGGTTCCGCAGCCAGGTAATTACTTCTGCAATCATATCTTCGTCACCCTTTAAAAATCGGCGCATGACATTCTGGAATTCTTCCCGTTTTTCCATAATCTTGGTACCGGCCAGAAGCGGATCCTGCTTAATGATATCCACCGGTACAGTATATGGATTCAGGATAAATCCGTCAACATGGTATTCCGTTCGGTAATAGCGCAGACATTCGCCAATCGTTATCTTAGACGTTTCCGCAGTAAAAGGCAGGTCAAGCACCACTTCGATCCCGGCTGTATGAAAGGCCTTAATCATTTCTTTTAGTTCGGTGACACTGTCTCCTGCCACAGAATAGGATGATTTCGGAGTAAAACAGTAAGCCGGACCATATCCCCAATAATTACAATAGGTTCCATTTTCTTCAAATTCGTAAACCGGCATGCACTGGATCTGATTGATACCCAATTCGGTCAGATAAGGTATCTTTTCCATCAGACCTTTAAAAGTACCTTTATCTTTGACCCGGGCTGCCGGATGCATGGTAAATCCCCTGACATGCAGGCTGTAGGCTACTACATCGTGATAAGGAATTTTAAGCGGCCGGTCGTCGTCCCATTCAAAATTACGGTCAGGGATTCCGGCCCTTATCCCATGGGCACCGCTCTTGTTTTTCTGCCCCCATGTTTCCTTTCCGATAATACGCTTTGCATAAGGATCTGTAAACACTTCCCCGTCCGCCCGGAAATTATATTCATATGAAACAGCATCGTCGCCGGAAAGGGCCAAAAAGAACACATCACCGGAAAGCGGCGAACGTTTCATGGTAAAAACCTTGTCGGGAGCGGCACTCCCGCTTTTATACAGCAAAAGCTCACAATTGCTGCAGTCGCTGCGGGCAACCGAGAAATTCACTTTTCTTTCTATCATTGCCGCTCCGAACGGCAGCGGGCGCCCTTTTGTTTGCTTCATCACTTTCTCCTTCCGATATGATCCTATTGCCATCCATCACTTCCATATAGCTCAACATTATCTTTATCAATAAAAAATACTTCCGTATATGTTTCTTTTTCATAATCTTCGCCGCGCATCATTGCCAGGCCGATATTGGCAGCGGCCTTTCCCATGCTGATGGGCGACTGCGCTGCTGTACCGGCAATCAGGGTCTCTGCTTTGACCAGTTCCTTTTTTAGATCCGGCGACCCATCCACACCGTAGATCAGGATATCTTCTAAACCGGCATCATTGGCCGCCACCAATGCTCCTAAAGCGATTTGATCATTGCCGCACATTACCGCCGCAATATCTTCTTCTTCCGCAAAGATTTCTGCGGCTGCTTCAAGCGCCAGCTTCAGATCCCCTTCCACATCCCGGCGGACAATTATTGTAAAACCGTTTTCAGCTTCCGCAATCGCCTCTTCAAAACCGGTGATCCGGTCAATAATTGAATTCGTATTGAGACTTTCCAGAATCACAACCTTGCCGCCTTCCGGAGCCTTTTCGAGCAGGTCCTCCCCGCAAAGAAAACCGGCATTTTTATTATCCGAACCAATATATGTATCTGCATAATCGGTATCCTTAATGTGCGTATCCACGTTGATAATCCTGACATCGGCTTCGTTCAGCGCTTCCAGAGCCGGCTGTATCGCTTCCCAGTCGACCGGACTCAGGAAAATAGCATCAATACCTTCATTGATCATCTCCTGGATCTGCTGAAGCTGCAAGTCCGAATCCTGAGACGGATCCTTTGTGATCAGTACTCCTTCTGCGCCTTCAATCACTTCACGGATTGCTGCTTCTAATGTAATATAAAACGGATTGTCCATCGTAATACAAGAAAACCCAAAGGTATATTTTTCTTCGTTCATTTCGTCTGAGCTTACCGGTATTGCATTATCTTCTTCTGTTCCGACGTCATTTTTGCAGCCGCTCAGAAGACTGAAACAAAGGACCAGACACATCAGTATTTGTAGCTTTTTCTTTTTCATATTGTTCCTCCCGGGAGATAAATATATCCTATTATATTTTAACTTGTTTCACCGCGATGTCAATAGTTTTCCCTTGCAATTCATAAGCATGTCTGTTAGAGTGAAACTATAAAGCAAAAGGAGACATAAAGTATGAGCGAACATAATTGCAACTGTCCGGAAGAAAATTGTGATTGTCAGAACGAAGAACTGACAGTAACTCTTACACTCGATAATGATGAAGAATTAGAGTGCGTAGTTCTTACCGTCTATGATGTAGGCGGACAATCATACATCGCTTTGCTTCCAATCGACGAAGACGATGAAGCGGAGGATGGTGAAGTGTACATCTACCGTTTCTTTGAAGATGATAACGGAGAACCTACTTTAGATAACATTGAAGATGATAACGAATATGAAGCTGCTGCTGATGCCTTTGACGAATGGCTGGATGCACAGGACTTCGATGACATCGAAGATTAATCGGATAACTGCTCAATAAAACGGGAAGAACTTAGTTCTTTTCCGTTTTTTTCTTTTACAAAACTAATATACAGCTGTTGTTTCGCTCTTGTCAAGGCAACATAGAAAATCCTGCGTTCCTCCTCTATCTCTTCATCCATAACCGCCTTTTTATGGGGGATACAGCCTTCATTTGCACCAATGATAAACACCGTTTCGAATTCCAGGCCCTTGGCACTGTGCATACTCATCAGCCAGACCCCTTCTTTTTTCTGTCTCCGTTTATCCTTTTCTGAGCGCAGATGCTGGTTATACTGGACAATGCCAGCTAACCACTCCGTCAGTGATGAATAATTCTTGGCCCGCTCTTCCAATTCTTCCATTACCTCAAATAAAGGCTCTTCCTTTATCCGCCGAGCTGCCGCATATTCACGCAGGAAACAATCATAGCCGATCCGTTTCCGGATATACGTAATAGCTGCATAAGGCGCCATTTTACTCAGCATTTTCACATCCTCCTCAAATTGATCAATATAATCCTGCATCCACTCCAGGTCTTCATAGTACCATCTGAGGCTTTCAAAGGTAATCTCCTTCTCATCCAGACTATCCCGCTTAATATAGCGGTTGGGCCGGTTGCTGATCCGCAGGTAATCAGCCCGCAGCCTGCTGCCGGCGGCAAGCTTTATATAGCTGATGATATCTCTGCTGATAAAATGCTCATATATGCTGGTAATCTGTTCTTTCATATAAAATGGTATTGCGTGCTCTAAAAACGTCTCCACCAGGCAGCCGGCATCTGACTTCGACCGGAAAAGAACTGCCATCTGCTCCAAAGCAGCTCCCTGCTCCAATAATTTACCAATCTTTCCGGCAATTGCACGGCTTTCTGCCGGTGCATCGGCAAATTCCGAAATACAGATGCTCCCTCCGTGATCCTGATGCGCTCTAATCTCTTTCTGAAACCGCTTTTGATTATGCCGGATCACTCTTTCGGCATTGTTCACCAGATCCGCAGCGGCACGGAAATTAATGTCCAGGATAATTTTTACCGCTTCCGGATAGTCCTTTTCAAATCCCAGCATAATCGAGGGGTCCGCACCGCGGAAGCGATAGATTGACTGGTCATCATCTCCGACGATGAATAAGTTCTTCCTTCTGCTGCTCAGCATCTTTATTACTTCATACTGGACCGGATTGATGTCCTGGAATTCATCAATCAGGATATACTGAAAACGATTCTGCCATTGCTCCAGAATAGCCGGATGACTCCGGAATAATTCACAGCACTTTACCAGCATATCGTCAAAATCATATTTGCCAATACGCTCCTTTTGCTTCTCATATTCTTTTTCGATTCGCTCAAAAATTTCTGTTTTCAAACTACTTATTTGAAGTGCTGCCGGATCGCCCCCGGGATAGCGGCTTTTACGCCGGCCAATTTCCTTCAGAATATCGGTTATCAGATTCTGATCCGTTTCCAGATTAGCTGCTTCACATGCCTGCCCAACAAGCTGAAACTGCTCCTGTTCTCCCAGAAAATTATTAGCTGACAAGTGATAACTCCATTTCAGAATACCATAAAAAATGCTGTGAAAGGTCCCGAATGTCACTGGTACATTCCGGCTTTTCATCAGATAATAAAAACGTTCACGCATTTCACCCGCAGCCGCTTTTGTAAACGTCACCACCAGAACATCTTCCGGCCTGACGTTATATTTCTTGATCAGATATTCAATTCGTTTTACAATGGTAAGGGTTTTGCCGGAACCGGGACCGGCAAGGACCATACATGGTCCTTGTAGATGTGTGATCGCCCGGTACTGTGCCTGACTTAAGCTCATAAGATTATCTTTCTAATCGTTCGATTGCCTGTTTGATCCGTTTCACTGATTCTTCTCTGCCCAGTATCTCCATTATCTCGGTTGCTCCGCCCGGAGTGTTCTGTTTCCCTGATACTGCGATTCGAAGCGGCCACATAGCATATCCGTTCTTACATCCTTTTTGCTCCACATACCCTTTTAAGACTGCAAAAAGAGCGTCATTGCTATAATTATCCTGAGTTTCAAATAATGGCAGCATTTCCTTCAATACTTCCAGTGCTGTCTGCGAATCGGTCTTCATCTTTTTATGGCTGTAAATATCCATGTCGTAATCTGGTACCGCTTCAAAGAAATCAATCTGTTCGGCAATGTCCGGCAGTACTTCAACCCTGGTCTTAACCATACCCGCCAGCTTATGCAGATCATAGTTCCTGGATATGCATTCTTTTAAAAATGGTTCGGCAAGCTGATAAAATGCATCATCATCCATCGCTTTTAAATACTCACCATTCATCCATTTCAACTTCACTACATCAAACACCGATGGTGCTTTGTTCATATGATGATAATCAAAAACATCGATCAACTCTGTCAGGGAGAATATCTCCTGATTATCAGCCGGGCTCCAGCCCAGCAGAGCGACATAGTTGACTACCGCCTCACTGACAAAGCCCTGATCAATCAGATCTTCATAGGAGGAATGCCCGCTCCGTTTACTCAGTTTCTTGTGGTTCTCATCCGTAATCAAAGGACAATGTACATAGGTCGGTACTTCCCAGCCAAATGCTTCATACAGACGATTGTATTTGGGTGCCGAAGATAGATATTCGTTTCCCCTGACTACGTGGGTGATACCCATCAGATGATCATCCACAACATTGGCAAAATTATAGGTCGGATACCCGTCCGATTTTATCAAAATCATGTCATCCAACTCCGCATTCGGAACGCTGATATCACCGTAAATATCATCATGGAAAGTGGTCTCTCCGCCGGTCGGCATATTGATGCGGATAACATGTGGAATACCGGCAGCCAGGTTCTGATCTATTTCTTCTTTACTAAGATGCAGGCAGTGCTTATCATAAACTACGATGTTTGTCCCGTCTCCCGATACCGAAGTTTTTAACGAGTCCAGACGCTCCTTACCGCAAAAACAATAATAGGCGTCTCCCTGATCAACCAGCTGCTTCGCGTATTTCAGATATATACCCTCTTGGTTCCGCTCACTCTGCACATAGGGACCCACACCGCCGTCTTTGTCCGGCCCCTCATCATGAACCAGTCCGGTCTTTTTCATTGTCCGATAGATTATATCCAGAGCCCCCTCCATAAAACGTTCCTGATCGGTATCTTCAATACGCAGGATAAAATCCCCGCCTTCATGCTTTGCAATCAAATACGCATATAACGCCGTTCTCAAATTTCCAACATGCATCCGCCCGGTTGGACTGGGTGCAAATCTTGTCCTTACTTTTCCCATCCTTTTCTGCTCCTCTTTCATTTTTTACTCTTCATACCAGCCCTTACATACATCCACCCATTTACGGTATCCTGAACTGATTTCCAACTGCGCAATAGATAATTCAATCAAACTGCGCTCGCTGCCACAAGCCGGGAAAACGGTTTCAAACCGTTTCAGTGATTCATCCAGATAGACTTCTACCTCTTCATTTACCCCAAAAGGACAGACTCCGCCAACAGCATGCCCAATCTTGGACTCTACTTCATCCAAAGCCAGCATCTTGGCTTTGGCACTAAATTCAGCTTTATATTTGCCATTATGCACTTTTGCATCACCGGCAGTCACCACCACCAGGCTGCGCCCATCAATCCCGAATGACAGTGTCTTAGCAATACGTGCCGGTATGCAGCCAATCGTCTCAGCAGCCAGTTCCACTGTCGCTGTTGAAACATCGGTTTCTACTATCTGCTGATCCAGTCCCCACTTTTTTAAATGTTCTCTCGCTTTATCTACTGACATATATTAATCCTCTATCCTTTGTTTTTTCAGTCTGCGTTTTCTCCAGTAACTAAATTGAAATAATTCTCTCGGAACAGAAAATACAAAGACAATTGCGATCACAATCGCAAAAGCCAGCTTTAAGGCTTCCAAACCATTATGGGCCGCCTCCGAAAGGTTTTCAGTCACCAGATGGTAGGCCGTATAATATACACTGGTGCCGGGCAATAGCGGAAATATCCCCGGCACCAGGAAGATAGTAATCGGACATTTCAACCACACCGCCAGAATCCGTGCCATAAGTACCACCAGCAGCGTCCCGGCAAAAGTCGCAACCGTTGACGACGTCACTGCCAGCAGCAGATAATAACATAGCCAGCCCATCGATCCGGTAATGCCGCATCCGATATAAAATTTTTTAGGAACATTAAATAATACCGAAAAACAAATCGTCCCGAAAAAAGAACAGATAAGACTTGCAATCATTTCAACAGACCTCCTAATATATAGTTATACATCGACAGCATACAGCCGACGCCAATGGCAATATATACAAAGACCAGCAGCGCATCAATGATCCGGACCGTGCCGGAAATAAAATCACTGTTGGCAATATCACGGATGGCATTGACAAAGGCCATCCCTGGTATCAGCGGCATGATCGATCCAATGATGATCTTATCCCTGGCGATATCAAAGGGTAATCCCAGATATCCCGCACTAATTGCTAGAACAGTAATAAAGGCACCTCCGATAATATTTCTGATCATTCTCGATAAACTGTGTCTTTCCGAGAATATTACGATGATATAGAGCAGAATATCGATCATCAAGGTAATAATACTCTCCCATACATTTCCGCCCAATAAAAAGCAAAAACAAGCGCCGCCCAGACCAGCTGAAAGGGTCCGAAAATAATCCCGCTTCGGCGGCATCTGTTTAATCTCATCCATTCTGCCAAAAGCTTCAGAAAGCCCCACTTGACCGGCGGAGATTTCCCGGGACAGGTTATTAACTTCGGTCACAATTCCCAGATGGGTGGCTGACAGCGGTACATGTTTAATTTGTGCAAATATCTGTTCACCATTTTCATCGGCTGTCACAAAAATCCCATTACTTAAGATAAAACTGTCAAAATTATTAACACCAAATGATTTACAGACATGCTCTATAGTTTCTTCCACACGAAAAATCTCACCACCGTTTTTCAGCAGGGTTTCTCCCATATCCACTGCCAGATGCAGTACCCGGTTCATATTCTGTTCTTCTTCTATATTTATATCAACAATTTCTATTTCTTCCAATTCTTAATCTCACTCCTGTTTCCCACTGCTTACATGCACTTGTTAAATCTTATTTATTATATCATGTTATAACGAAATCACAAGAAAAACCCAAGAAAAATCCTAAAAGAAAAACCCAAGCCGGGCTAGTTGGCTTGGATTTCCCCTTATAATCGGATTATTTAATTAATATAACCTGTTTTTTTAAGCTCTGCTTCTGCTTTTTCGCAATTAGCTTCTGATACCAGGATGATCGGGCCCGTGCAGCCCATCCCGCTCTCCGCGTAAATACCAGCCTTCCAGAGTACCTGCACACCATCCTCCAGATCCATGATCTCAATCCCCGAAATCTGAGCAGTTACCGGCTCTTTCGGCGGTGCTTCTACTACTTCGGTCTCTTTCGGTTTATCCGCTGCTTTCCGGGCTTCTAAAAGTTCCTTAAGCCCGGCCTTGTTCACCTTCGCGAATTCCGCTTTTGCCACATCGAATACCTTCCCTCTCACCAGCTCAGCCGCATATTTGATCGCCCCCGCAATCAAAGGCTCTCCTGATGCACGGGAGATGATCATCACCAACTGATCACAGCCTTCGCCAATCCCCGGTCCATATCCATATCCTGCCGATTCATAACTGCCTCCGGTCGTATAAGAAGACAGCATCTTCACCAAGATATTTCCCGACAATGAATCACATACCAATACATCCGGTGTTCCCTGCAGAACATCGTTACCTCTCATGACACACCCTCCGTCCGAACGCCCGGATTCTGCAAAGGTCAGGTCATAGCCCTGCTCGACCAGCTGCTTTAACGCAATCTCGGTCTGGCGGGCACCGTCCACATTCAGAATCCCGATGGTCGGATTTTTAAGTCCGCATGCTTTTGCAGCGATTTCCCCATACACTGCATTCTTGATCATGCCTTCTATTCGATCTGCACTTGATGTCCCGGTGGTGGTTGCGATGAACATTTCTTTCCCTTTGGCCGGAGTGATCACACGCCCCACAGTGGATACTCCGATCGGAAATGGAAAATGCATTGTTACCGCACCATCTACTTCACCGCTTTTCAGCAGCTCTTCCATTCTCTTATGGCCTTCTTCTTCATCTGCAACCTTTACCGTTTGAACACCTTCTGCTTCTAAAGTTCCAATGTAATATACATCGATCCCTTCTTTTGCCGCTGTTTTCGCTGCCTCCATGGAATTCTCTTCGCCGTGCTCACTGCCCATCCCCGTCAGGGCGATCTTCGGGCGTCTTCCGAAACTTCCAGTTTCCAGCCCCTGTGCCATTTCCATAAAGGTGGAGGCAATCATCTTTTCAATCTTCTTTGCCATGTTAAGTCCACTCCTTTATGATTCTGACATCAGTGTTGCCGCAAATTCTTTCATCGCTTTCGCGATCAATCCTTTTACTTCCTCTTCCGATACGCCTGCTTCCGCCGACTCATCACCTGAGTTTGCTTGTATAATAAAAGACACACCATCAAACAGATTGGTCATACGACCCAGGAAAAGACTTCCTTTTCCGATGACCATTACATTTTTGATCTTTCCGGCCATGATATCTTCTCGGGCAAATCCGATGTATGGCACTCCCGAAGGAATATGTCCCTGGGTCGGAGCCCAGCCGATCAAACCATGCTTTGCAATAAAATCACTCAACTCTTTTGGCGTGATCTCGCCGCGTTTTGCAGCCAGAGCACCAATCATCTTATAGTTCGCTAAGGGTACATCACCAGCACCGGCCGGCTTTGTAATATCCGGATTCTGCATCTCCGGTGAATATTTATCGATATCGGTGATCTTCAGTCCGCCTCTTTCCAGACCGCTGGTCACCAGACCGGTCATGACCGCCTGCGGCGCAGATCCCGTCCCGACATTGTGGCGGCCCAGCATTTCCAGATTGATCTCCGGATTCACACCATCCCCCTCTGAAACCACTACTGCAAAACCTCCCAGACAGTCTTCCAGGATCGGAATCTCTTTCTTCAGATGATCCTTGCCGTTCATCCCCAATTTTGCGGTACAGCCGCCGGATGTTACAATAACGGTCTTATACGCTCCGGATTTTACCAATGCGGCCGCTTCAATTACCGCATGCGCCGGAGCCGCACAGAATCCCCGGCAATCCGAACCGGTTGCATTCATAAGCCCCGCAACCTCTGCCGCTGCTTTGGCGAAGTTGCCGCCGCCCCGTTGATTCATATCACCGCAGGCTTCTTCTGCGCAGTCGATGACATACTCAACATCTTCTTTTGCAATACCGGCATTTCTCACCGCGTACAACAATGCCAAAACACTGGATGCCTTGCTCATCAGGTTTTCATGCATAACATGTGCATTGAGATTCACATCGATGTCATGAGCAGTCTTGACACAACCCACTAACTTGCCATCGTGGTATAATCCTTCGGCATGTTCTTCATTTACATACTGTTCTATTTCACTTGAACTTACACCATCCGGAATACGGGAAGAGACGTCTTCAGATATAATCGGATTCCCGGCAAATGCTGCTTTATGTGCCGCTGTAAATCCTGCTTCCAGTTTCACTACTTCAAACATATCACATGCCTGTACCAGAAGAAAGAACTCTTCCTGCGGCATGATCTCGCCAAATTTTCCATAACGGTCAGCACCGTCCATCTTCTTGTCATACCAGGGCATATCCACAGACGCCAGTTCGTCCGGATGGACATTGCCGATATATGTCTGGTTTGGCCAGTAACCCACTGCTTCTTCAAAGGAACGAAGGTGCTTCGGAACTTCTTTTAAGTAATCCGATTCCGGATTGACAATTCTTTCGGTTGTCTGGGTAGTACCATTATATAAAACCATGTCAGGAGTATGCACTAATACATAACTTGCTCCTTTAATTACGCTGTTCATTATTCGCATTGCCACCTTTCATAGATGTTGAATTGAAGAGGCAGGCAGAGCCTGCCTCACACATCCTCTTTTAACAAAGAAATTGTATTACAAATATTTACAGTATTCACCGCGGATAGATGACATTTCACTGACAATATCATCAACATCCAGAACCATTTCCATCATGCTGATCTGCTCATCGTATACCGCTTCATCGAATTCTTCCTTCATTTCCGGTTCACATACGTGATATGTCGTGAGTCCAAGCTGGACCCCTGTCAACGGACCTGCGAAAGTCGGATCTCCTGCCGTTACGGTTTCGGCAGCAAGTCCTGCTGCTTCACCTTCTGCTGCTCCGAGAATTACAATTAAATTCTCCGCACCAAATTCATCAGCGAATTCCTTTACTCTCTTCTGATTCTCCAGATCCATTGCGCCTGCGCTCGTTCAGACGAAACACTCGGTTGAAGAAAAAACTACGTCTGCTCCGGCTGTCTGGACGCATTCTGCGATTGCCGGTCCTGGAATACCGTCACGGTCACCAATAATGATCGCTTTTTTCCCTTGTAAAATAGCCATATTACCAAGCTCCTTCCCTTTCAAATATTTCTTGTATATATCGAGGTCATACCTCTGTAAAAGCCTTGCGGCTAATACTCATTGGTTAAATTAGATATATTTGTGGATCATTGCTTCTACATTTTCAGCAGTAGCATCGTCCTTTACTAGTTCTTCTACTTTTTCTCCGTCTTTATAAACGGCGATTACCGGCAGTCCCAGTACTTTCTGTCCAATCGCCAGACGGCGGGCTTTGGTGGTGTTCAATGATGCAAATTTTATCTTATCGCCATACTTTTCTGCAAAACCATGGATATGCGGCATCAACGCTTCACACGGTACACAGCCGTCACCAAAGAAATCCACCAGAACATATCCCTGTGCTTTTAACACTTCATCATCAAAATCAGTCTTTGTTACTTCTAACATCGTTACCCTTCCTCCTTGCTATTCGTTTATATATTTCTCTGCCTGAACCGCTGCAATCGCACCGTCTGCGGCAGCTGTTACCACCTGGCGGAGGCTTTTTACCCGGATATCTCCGGCAGCATATACGCCCGGAATGTTGGTTTTCATATCATCATCGGTCTTGATGTATCCATGCTCCATATCCAGAATGCCTTCAAACAACTCTGACTTCGGGATCGTTCCGATAAATCCGAATACGCCGAACATACCATCTTCTTCATCCGCTTCGACCAGACGGGTTTCACCGGTTTTTACATTCTTAACGGTCATACCGGACAGAATATCGTCGCCGTGAAGTTCTTCCACAACCGTATCCCAGAAGAATTCGATCTTCGGATTGGCAAATGCCTTTTCCTGAATGGATTTGGCAGCACGAAGCTCGTCGCGTCTGTGAATCACCGTTACTTTTCTGGCAAATTTTGAAAGATATAACGCTTCCTCTACGGCTGAATCACCGCCGCCGACCACGAATACTTCAAAATCTTCAAAGAAGTTCGCATCACAGGTCGCACAATAAGAAACCCCTTTTCCCATATATTCCTTTTCGCCTTTACAGCCGATCGGTCTTGGGAATGCTCCGGTAGCTACAATAACGCTCTTCGCTTCGTATTCTTCCTTGGCGCTGATCAATTTTTTGGTGTCACCATTTAGTTCCACCGCATTCACCACATCAGTAACCCGTTCTACGCCGAACTTTTCCGCCTGCTGGGTCATCCTGGTGATCAGCGACGGACCGCTTTCGCCCTCCACCAGCTGTCCCGGATAATTCTCAATCTCATCGGTGATGGCGATCTGTCCGCCGTCCTGACCTTTTTCGATGATCAATGTGGATAAACGGCTTCTCCCTGCGTACAGGCCGGCGGCCAATCCGGCCGGGCCTGCACCAAGGATAATAACGTCATAAATTTTACTCATAACGCTTCTCCTTCTTACATTTAAATTTTATGACTATGAATCAATCAAAGATCGTCTGATCTTCTACTTCTGTCTGTAAAGCTTCTAAAGCTTTTTCAACAATATGGCGTCTTAATTCCTTCTCTTCTGCCGGATCCAGTGCCGGATTCCCGAGCGGATGCGGAATTGCTATCGCCGGAACAATACGATTCGCACCTACTGTCATGGAAATCGGCGTTACCGTACAAACATGTACAACCGGAATTCCAGCTCTTTCCACTTCTTTAACCATCGTTGCACCGCAACGAGTACAGGTACCTCAAGTGGAGGTGAGGATTACCGCATCCACTCCATCAGCTAAAAGCTTCTTGCTGAATTCAGCAGCAAATGCTTTTGACGATGCTACCGCGGTACCATTACCGGTGGTAGAATAGTATAAGTGGTGTAATTCCCCGATCTTTCCTTCCTTTTCCATCTCTCTGAGAACATCTACCGGCAACACCCGGTCAGAATCCTCATTACAGTATACAGGGTCAAATCCGCCGTGTGCTGTCTCATAAGTATCAGCAGTCAGATCATTAACGCCTGCGATATCATATTCACCATACCGTGATGCACTTGAGCTTTCGATACGGTCCGGATTTCCCTTCGGCACAATCCCGCCCGATGTTACCAGCGCAACTTTCGACTTGGTAATGTCTTTTACCGCCGGGTTGGGCTCAACACGGTCAAAGTCAGGCATCGGATATTCGGTTTCGAACTCCTTGCCGGCCAATTTCTTAAGCAGCATATTAACCGCTCTCTTAGACCCTCTTTCAGCTTCGAAAAAGTTTACCCGCACGCCATTAGGCATGTAACCGTCTTCTGCGGAAGAACCGATCGCTTCACCCTTTGCTAATTTCAGGGTCAGCGGAGCCAGTACCTTAACAGCAGCTCTCATGCCGGCAGCACTGTTTTTGGTCGGTACAATATATACCTTCTGCTTGAACATATCCGCTCCCGGATTTTCTTTATACATTGCGGTTACAGCCGGAATTCCCAATTCTTCCTGCACAGCATCAGCGATCGTACCGCATGCCACACCGTAACGCCCGGCATTAAAGGCCGGCCCGGCTACAAATACATCTGGTTTGTGTTCTTTTACCATCGCCAGGATATCTGCTTTTGCCTTTTCCAGATTTTCATTGAAATAGGAGTCGCCGCAAACAATAGTTGCAACGATTTCTGCTTCATCACCGAACGCCTGACTTAATGCCAGCCCCGGGCCAACAACCTCTCCTACACGAATCTCCGCAGGATAATCCGCTTTTTCTTCTCCACCGATATTTGCGAAGAACTGATTAATATAATGTACTACTTTTAATTTACTCATTCTTCTTATCCCCCTTCCTTATCGTGCACTCAGTTTATTGAATCCAGTTTCATTAGTTGCACCGGTAATTACCTGAAGCTCAACTTCTAAAGAGCCGTCCTCACGCAGTGTTTCATCGCTTGCGCCGGCAATCTTGGTGATATAATCCATCGTTCCAATCACTTTATCGAGTTTCGGCAGGATGATTACCTGGTTTGCATTACCGCCGGTTACTACTGCGTCAGCAGTCGGATCAGCATCTGCCAATGACTGGGATTTACCGTCACGGCCAGCATATTCATCGGTGATGATAACCGCCTTAACACCTTCCGCTTCAATCTTCTTGCAATTCATGATCAGATCGGTATCTGGATTTCCAAAACCTTCCTGAGACACGATTACGCCGTCAAGATCAAGCAATTTACACATCTTAGCAGTCCAGTCTGAAGAGCGCTGCTTGTCAGCCAGGTAAACATTTTCATTGGTAATTATCTGACAAACAAAATTGATAGTTTTTCCGTGCTGTTCAAACAGATCTTGGATAACCGGATTGTTCAGATGATGATAAGTCGTGTTCTTATCACATGCTGATACACAGTTACCGGATACGATTGCTCCGTCCATAACTTCAGTCGGATTCAAAATAGTAGATAAGGTTTTTTTTGCGTCAACGCCGTATACATAAGTGTCATGCAAAAGTCCCTGACTCTGAAGCATCTGTACATAAGCAACTCGCGGCAGATCCGGGAATTTCTCCATCCCCTCTTTGACAGTATAGGTTTCATATTCGAATGTTTCGTCCGGAGTCAGGCTGCGAGCCAGTTCGGCGATATATGCAGCTACTTTAAATCCGGCAAACCTTACCGCTTTTTCATAATCATGCTGCTTGATGTCGTCAATCGGATCAATAACCATTACCAGATTGTTCAATTTTGAAAATGGAGTATAATCTGCTCCGGGGCCCGTCATATCGATGACTCCTTCCTGGAATCCGACAATCTTTCCGGCTGTTACTACAGCCATCCCTTTTAATGCATAGGTCTTTCCGCTTCCTACGGTATCAACCTTGGAAACAACACCCGGGAATACACCGCCGCGTCCTTCCACTTTTACACGTGGTTCGATCACATCCTTAACCGGTGTGATTCTTACGCTTTCTCCTGGTCTTGCGACGTCTAAAGCAACGCTTTTTAATTTCTCGTCCTCCAGAACAATTTCTTTTACAGCTTCTTCGGATACATACAGAACTCCGTCTTCAATCTTCGATTCCGACGCAAACTTAATGTCTGTGATTTGAATGTGTCCCACTTCTAATTTCACTGTAATTCCCTCCTTTTGATTAATTGTGTATACTAATTGAACTGCTAGGATTCAATTTAGTATCACATTTTACCACCTTTTCAGGCAGCTGATACTTGTTACCATGCGCTTGCTGACGGCAGAGCGCTTTCAATCAATGTGTAATCGATCAGCTGAAAATCCTCATATACCTCTGGTTTGTACCTGTTACTTTTCAGTTCAAACTTTTGGATCGCTTGCAGAGCATTTTCAATAATCTCCATTGACTGCATGTCCAGATTCCCTTTCTTAACGGAAATCATCACGGACTTATAAGGCGTCTCATTTGGCTTGACACTTCCCGAAAGTGGGTGTGAAAGAAGCAAGTAGCCTTCATAAATACGGTCTCTCACTTCTTTTAGTATATCCTCATAAGAGATATCGTAAAACAGAATACGATATTCTTCACCTAACTTTTTTTCTACCAATGGGTTGTTGGTAATGATCATAAACTTCTCTTTCATCCAAGACACTTCCAATTCTCTCTATGTATAGCAAATAAAAAAAGACGACTAAAACCACACTGCATTGTATTAAGTCGTCTTTCTGTTTCCTGTATTTAAACAAAATCCAGAATGTGGTCCTATCTCCGATCCTTTTGCCTGAAAGTTTCACCCTTATTTCAATAAGGCTTGCCTCTTCGGCGGTCAACCAAATGACTCTCTCGCAGAAATTATCAACCCACTATTCAGTTTTTCTATAACTCTTATTGCTTTCTTTTATACTAACATAAATTTAACAATCTGGCTAGTATTTTTTACAACATCTAGCTCTTTTGGTAAAAGTAGTTAAATTTTATGTTTAACATTTGTCAATTTTTCCAAAAAATATTTCCATCATTATACATTAATCTCCGCCTTCATGCCGAGTAAGTTTTTATTTTCATTCAGCTTTGGCATGACAACTTCCTGCAGGAATGAATCTACCTGCCGGCTGGAGCGGCCGGCATATTTCTCCGGCTTCATGGTTTCCTGAAGTTCTTCCAGCGTCATATTAAATGCCGGATCCCCGGCAATCAGTTCCAGAAGATTATTATCCCGCCCTTCTTCTTTCACATTCTTTCCGGCCTGCATCGACAATTCCCGGATACGTTCGTGCAGCTCCTGCCGGTCTCCGCCCGCTTTCACCGCATCCATCATAATATTCTCAGTAGCCATAAACGGCAGTTCAGCCATCAGTCGTTTTTCAATCACCTTAGGGTATACCACCAAGCCATCCACCACATTCAGACACAGGTCCAGAATACCATCGGCCGCCAGAAAAGCTTCCGGCACGCTCAGCCGCTTATTGGCCGAATCATCCAGAGTCCGTTCAAACCATTGAGATGCTGATGTGATCGATGCATTCAATACGTCAACCATCACATAGCGGGAAAGGGAGGCGATCCGTTCACTGCGCATGGGATTGCGCTTATATGCCATCGCCGAAGAACCAATCTGTGATTTTTCAAAGGGTTCTTCCACCTCTTTTAAATGCTGCAGCAACCGGATATCATTCGACATCTTGTGAGCACTTGCGGCAATTCCGGCCAGCACATTCAGCACTCTGGTGTCAACCTTCCGCGAATAGGTCTGCCCTGAAACCGGATAACATGACCGAAAGCCCATTTTCCGGGCAATCATCGGATCAATCTTATCTATCTTATCCTGATCACCATCAAACAGTTCCAGAAAACTGGCCTGAGTACCGGTGGTTCCCTTTGAACCTAATAATTTCAGGCTGTCCAGTACATAATCCAGATCCTCCAGGTCAATCAGGAATTCCTGCAGCCAAAGGGTAGCTCTTTTCCCTACGGTAGTCGGCTGAGCCGGTTGGAAATGAGTAAAGCCCAGCGTCGGGAGAGCTTTATACCGGTCAGCGAACCGGGCCAGTTCATCAATCACATTGACCAGTTTACTCTTCACCAGATTGAGTGCTTCGGACATGACGATCATATCAGTATTATCACCCACATAGCACGACGTTGCTCCCAGATGGATGATTCCTTTAGCCTTTGGGCATTGCTGTCCATATGCATAGACATGGGCCATAACATCATGGCGTACCACCCTCTCCCGCTCTCTGGCTGTATCATAGTTGACATTCTCCGCATTTGCTCTCAACTCTTCAATCTGCTCATCGGTAATCGCAAGACCTAACTCTTTTTCCGTTTCCGCCAGTGCTATCCAGAGTCTCCGCCAGGTCTTAAACTTCTTGTCCGGCGAGAATATATACTGCATTTCTTTGCTGGCATAACGTTCTGACAGTGGACTTTTATATCTGTCTTCCAAATTGTATTCCTCCATTACATTAATATTCAAATGCCCGGCTCTGATCTTCTCCCGGCACTTCCATCGGGTATTTCCCTGTAAAACATCCGTCACAAAATGACAGTCCGTTTACCATTTCGGGCAGTTTGTCCAGTCTCATATACCCCAGTGAATCGGCTCCGATCATCTCACAGATTTCATCGCGGGTATGGGTATGTGCGATCAGCTGGTCATTTGACGGCACATCGGTACCAAAATAACATGGATAAAGGAAAGGCGGCGAACTGATCCGCACATGTACCTCTTTGGCTCCGGCCTTCTTCAACATCTTTATGATGTTGGCACTGGTCGTCCCGCGGACAATAGAATCATCCACCATGATAATCCGTTTGTCCTTCACCACTTCAGCGATCACATTCAGTTTGATTTTAACGCTGGACACCCGCTGGCTCTGTTTGGGCTTAATAAATGTCCTGCCAACATAGCTGTTTTTATGGAAAGCCATGCCATAAGGAATGTCTGATTCTTCTGCATACCCTTTAGCGGCAACTAGTCCGGAATCCGGTACTCCAACGACCAGATCAGCCTCCACCGGATATGATTTAGCCAGAGCCTTCCCGGCTAAAATCCGCGAATGATATACATTTACATTATCAATCACACTATCGGTACGGGCAAAATAAATATATTCAAAAATACATCTTGCATGTTCTTTTGGGTCGATACACATACTCTTATCGGAAAAGATACCGCGTTTAGTAAAACTGACGATCTCCCCTGGCTCCACATCCCGTACAAATGTGCCTCCGACCGCTGCGATGGCACAGCTCTCCGAAGCCAGAAAGTAAGTATTGTCCCGCTCACCGATGCACAGCGGCTTTAATCCCCACGGATCACGGGCCCCAATCATCTTGCGGGGACTGCTCACTACCAGCGCGTAAGCCCCTTTGGCTTTATTCATTGCCACCTTTATGGCATCTTCCGCTTTCTCGGTCTTAAGACGCGCCCTGGCAATGCGATAGGCAATAACTTCAGAATCGATCGTAGTTTGAAAAATAGCTCCGGTATATGCCAATTCGTTCCGTAGCTCTACAGCATTGGTAAGATGTCCGTTATGGGCTATGGCAAGCGTTCCCTTGATATAATTGATTACCAGCGGCTGGGCATTTTCCACTCTGGTACCACCGCTGGTCGCATAACGTACATGGCCGACTCCCAGATTACCCGCTAAGGACGAAAGTTCTTCTTCATTAAATACTTCATTAACCAGGCCTACACCTTTTTTGGACAGCACTCTGCGCTTACCGTAAGTATCACTGACAGCGATGCCGCAGCTTTCCTGTCCGCGGTGCTGGAGCGCAAACAGACCATAATAAACATCGCCGGCGATATCACCGCCGTCCATGTCATATGCACCAAAGACACCGCATTCTTCGCCCAGACCGGTTTCAATCCTCGTAAATTCACACATAGAATATAACTCCTTATTTAATCCCGATACGTTTAAATACTTCCTGATAAGCGCCTTCTACATTGCCCAGATCTCTCCGGAAGCGGTCCTTGTCCAATTTTTCGTTGGTTTTCACATCCCATAGTCTGCATGTGTCGGGTGAAATCTCGTCGGCCAGGATCACATCTCCGTGATAACGTCCGAATTCAATCTTGAAATCGATCAGACGAATGCCTGCATCGGCAAAGAACTGCTTCAAAACATTATTTACTTTAAAAGCATATTCAGTAATCTTTTCAATCTCTTCTCTGGTTGAAAGTCCCAGTGCAATAGCAAAATAGTCATTGATCAGCGGATCGCCCAGATCATCATCTTTGTAGCTGAATTCCAGAGTTGGTGCAAGCAGTTCGCGGCCTTCTTCGACGCCCAGGCGCTTACTGAAGCTGCCGGCAGCAACATTGCGGATAATCACTTCCAGAGGCACTATATCCACCTTCTTAACCGCCGTTTCCCGATCGCTCAATTCTTCGATAAAATGGGTCGGAACCCCTTCTTTTTCTAATACCCGAAAAATATAGTTGGTCATCCGGTTATTGATAACCCCTTTTCCTGCGATGGTACCTTTTTTCTTGCCGTCAAATGCGGTCGCATCATCTTTATAATCAACAATGACAACATCCGGATCTTCTGTCTTAAATACCCTTTTCGCTTTTCCTTCATACAATTGTTCAAGCTTGTTCATGATAATACCATCCTTTCCCGAAAACAGACTGCATCTTACCCTCCCTTGACAATGTAGTACATTGTCAAGGGAGGGTTATAATTAATCCAACATAAAAAGTATAATACAAGGCAGGTGGAAAATCAATATTCCCGCCTGCCTATACGGCTAAATTATTCATTAAATCTATTTGCATTTATTATTAGTTGTACTTATTAATCGTTTTTCATTTATTAGCTCTGGTAAAATTTACCCAAAAATCCCTGCATCCGCTCATTGGCTGATTCAAACACTTCATCCGGAGTTCCCTGTACTGCGATAACCCCTTCATCCATAAAGATGATATGATCGGCTACATTCCTTGCAAAATTCATCTCATGGGTCACAATTACCATGGTCATATCTTCAGCTGCCAGATCCTTAATTACCTTTAGGATCTCACCGGTCAGTTCCGGGTCAAGTGCCGATGTTGGTTCGTCAAAAAAGAGAATATCCGGCTTCATCGCCAGGGCCCGGGCAATTGATACCCGCTGCTGCTGACCGCCTGATAACTGGTAAGGATAAGCCTTTTCTTTCTCCTCAAGCCCCATTTTTTCCAGTAATATCCGAGCTTCTTCGTACACTTCCTGTTTCGGCCGTTTCTGCACCCTGACAGGCGCGTCGGTAATGTTTTTAATTACCGAATAGTGGGGAAACAAATTGAAGCTTTGAAATACCAGACCAAATTCACCATTATATTTAATCTCACCGGAATCAGGATCTTCCAGATTGGTCACACACCTCAATAAGGTTGACTTACCCGATCCGGATGGTCCGATAATTCCCAGCACTTCACCCTTTTCGACAGTTAATGAAATATCCTTCAGAACCGGGAGGTTGTCAAAACTTTTTTTCAGATGGCTAATCTCCAGCAAACTCATGACAGCACCTCCTATCTGTAATAATTCAATTTCTTCTCAACCGTTTCCATTCCTACAGCAACGATCAGATTAAATACATAATAAAATATCCCGGCTGCAATAAACGGAACCATTGTAGTCTGAGCCGCGGCAATCTTTTTTGCCGTCACAAACATTTCCGGAACCGATAAGACCATCGCCAGCGAAGTATCTTTTACCAGAGTGATCACTTCATTCGTTACCGACGGTAAAATGCGCTTCATGACTTGCGGGAAAATGATCCGGAAAAAGGTCTGGATCTTATTATATCCCAGAACCTTAGCGGCCTCATACTGACCAGCCGGCATGGATTCAATACCACCACGGTATATTTCGGCGAAATACGCTGCATAATTAACAGCAAATCCGATCAATGTCGCCGTAAAACGGTATTCTGGCGTTAACCGGATCCCAAATATATAATAGGGGCCGAAATAAACTACCATTAACTGGAGCATCAGCGGCGTTCCCCGCATGACCGATATATACGCTTTAGCAATAATCCTGACAATGCTGACCCTGGACATCCGGCAAAAAGCGATCACCAATCCCAGCGGCAGCGAAAATAACAGTGTCGCGCCAAAGATTTCAACCGTATAAATCATTCCGCTTCCCAGCTGACTGACAAGTTTCATAATATCCATATTATTTTCCTAAGCAAACGGCGTCGGTCAGCCCCCACTTCTCGGCAATCTCCGCGAATTTTCCATCATCTGCCATTTCATTTAAAGTCGCCTGTACCTGATCACGCAGTTCTTCATTTCCTAATTTGAAGCCGACACCATACTGTTCCGCTGCGATCACTTCATCCAGGATCACGAAACCGCCGTCTCTGCTCTCAATCTGATAATTTGCCACACCGATATCCATCGCAACTGCATCAGCCGCTCCCGACTCCAGATTCATGAAAGCGGTATTGTATTCCGGCACTTCGGTCAGATTTCCGAAAGTCGCGGCCAGATCGGCCTGATCACCTTCCAGTGCTTTAAGGGCTGAAGAGTCAGCCTGCACTACCACTTCTTTACCGGCCAGATCTTCCAGTTCCTTAATATCGGCATTTTCTGCCACAACCATTACCTGACTGTTGTCTACATATGGTTCTGACCATGTATAAGCATCTTCACGTCCATTAATGGTGAATCCGTTCCAGATACAATCAATGGTACCGGACTCCAGTTCCATATCTTTTGAATCCCAGTCAATCGGCTGCTTTTCCAGCGTCCAGCCGTTACGGTCACATACTTCCTGAGCCAGATCCAGATCGAATCCAACATACTCTCCATCTTCCTCATATCCATACGGCGGAAATTCCGCATCAAATCCAACCACCAGTGTAGTTCTTTCTGACGCACTGCCTTCATCAGCAGCGGCATCCCCTTCTTCCGTCACCGCATCTGAAGCACCGTCTACCGCCGGCTCTTCTTTCTTAGAACAACCTGCAAGCAACACCATAGCGGTCATTGCACCAATTAGTAATAGCGCTAACTTCCTTTTCATTATGTATCCTCCTGTCACTTTATTGTATTAGCAATGAATCACTCTACCACGCTAAACTGCTTAGTAATAATATCATACTGCAACAAGGATTGTCAACTTAAGCAACCTTGAGTTTCCGTAGTTTTATATCTTTATTATTCCATTTTCGCAATTCATTCCAATCGGCAAATGAAGGTATGTAATTATCCCCATTTTCATCAGATAAATGAATAAACTTCGTCTTACCAATTACTTCATCTTCTCCACCCGCTGCCGGATCGTCTTGTCAAAATTCTCTACCCGCCGTGCATAAAAATCATCCATATATTTTGAATGAAGCATGAAATCAGCCGTCGCCAGATTATTAGCAATTGGTATATCATATACCACCGCGATCCGCAGCAATGCTTTTACATCCGGATCGTGTGGCTGTGCCTCCAGCGGATCCCATAAGAAGATCATAAAGTCGATCCGGCCTTCAACGATTTTTGCTCCAATCTGCTGGTCACCGCCCAGCGGACCGCTGTTATAACCCTTCACCGGCAATCCCGTTTTATCGGCGATCAGCCTTGCTGTCGTACCGGTTCCGCATAAGAAATGCCCTTTTAGGATTTCTTTATTTTTATCGCACCATTCGACCAGCTCCTGTTTTTTTCCATCATGGGCAATTAATGCAATCTGCTTAGTCTTCCCAATTTCAAACATTACATAATCATCATTCATATCATTACCTCCTTTTTTATCTTTTGTTGACAATTTCTCCCTGCCTTTTATAAATGCTGCCGGCCGCCACATAACCGCGCACCATCGATAACGGATATATGTTAGTTTCTCTGCCGACGATACTGCCCGGATTCAGGACCGTTCCGCAACCCACTTCCACATCGTCGCCAAGCATTGCACCGAATTTCTTCAGTCCTGTTTCAATAACACCTTCCGGGGTCTTGACGGCCGTCAGCGTTTTATCCGATTTCACATTAGAGGTGATCGAACCTGCTCCCATATGCGCTTTATATCCCAAGATAGAATCACCGACATAATTATAGTGCGGCACCTGTACTTTGTTAAATAAAATAACATTTTTCAATTCAGTAGAATTACCTACTACCGCTCCTTCGCCGACAATAGCATTACCACGGATAAACGCACAATGTCTTATTTCTGCTTCCTTACCGATGATCACCGGCCCGTTGATATAGGCGCTGGGGGCCACCTTGGCTGATTTAGCGACCCAAATATCCTCCCCGCGTTTTTCATATTCATCTTCCGGCAGGACTGCCCCCAATTCCAGAATAAACTTACTAATCTTCGGCAATACCTCCCACGGGTAGGTCACGCCGTCAAAAATAGCGGCGGCAATCGTTTCTTCAAGATTATAGAGTTCCTTTACCATTAATTCTTTCATTTTTTCTGTGTCCCTTTCTTATAAAATGATGCTGCCTTATCATAACAGGCCTGCAGCTGATACTGGTTTTTCAACCCTAATACCCCCTGCGTTCTTCCGGCAATAAAATCTTCCAGTTTTTTCATGTATTCATCAGATGTAATCTCACCGTCCGCCACATAATTCAGGCCTTTTTCCCAACTGGCCGTAAGCTCCGGATTTAATAGCGATTTTATCGAATTATCTACCACATCAAAAATCATTTCTCCCAGCAATGTCGGAGTGATGATTTGCGTTTTCTTATTCAGTGACAGATATTTAATATTCATCAGCTTCTTCAGGATTTCCGCTCTGGTCGCACTGGTGCCGATACCACTGCCTTTAATCTGCGCCCGCAGTTCTTCGTCTTCAATTAACTGGCCGGCATTTTCCATCGCCAGAATGATCGAACCGGAATTGTAGCGCTTTGGCGGAGTGGTCTCACCTTCCTTAATATCCAGTGATTTAACCGGTAATATGTCTCCTTTCTTCAAAGCTTTAATCTGTTCAAAAAAGGCCCGGTTCATCCCCTGATCGGCTTCCGGAACGCCTGCTACTTTCAGATATCCCTCGTCTTCCAACGCTTTAAAGTTGAAGAAGAAGCTTTCTTCTTTAATCTTCATTACCAGACTAACCTTTTGATATACAGCCGGTGGATAAAAAATACTTAAAAAGCGGATCACGATTGCATCATATACCTGCTTAGCCGTCTCCGACACACCATTCAAAGCATTCAGTCCCTGGCCGGTGGGTATAATCGCATAATGATCGGTAATCTGTTTATCGTTCACATATCTGGTCTTGACCAGTCCCTTATGGCTTCCCATCCGGGCAATTTCGCCGAGATAAGGCGCTGCCTTTTCATATTTGGACAGACCATTCAGGTTCTGATGTATCTCCTTGGCTACCGCAGTGGATAATACTCTTGCATCGGTTCGCGGGTAGGTCACCAGTTTTTTCTCATAGAGTTCCTGGACGATCCGTAATGTTTCATCCGGGCTGATTTTAAACCGCTTGGAACATTCATTCTGTAATTCCGCAAGATTATACAACAGCGGTGGATTTTTCTTTTCCTGTTTCTTAGTCACCGAAACCAACTGTCCATTGACCGGCCGGGGCTCGCTCAGGTAAGTGACCAGATCCTCTGCCGTCTCCCGCTTTTTAAAACCATTTTCTTTGTATAACTCAAAAGATTCAAAATACTTTGATCCCTTAACCGCTTTCCATTCACCTTCACAGGGGCTCTCTTCAATTTCCACCATGCTGACAATACGGTAAAATGGAGTCTTAACAAACTCCCGGATTTCCCGTTCCCGGCGCACTGCCATCCCCAGAACACAGGTCATTACCCGGCCGATAGATAAGACCGTATGTTTTTCTCCCAGATATCTGGCAATGCTGTTGCCATATTTTAAAGTCAGCAGACGCGAGAAATTAATTCCCATCAGGTAATCTTCTTTGGCCCGGAGATAAGCCGATGCCGACAGATTATCGTATTCTGCCAGGTTCTTTGCCTGCTTAATTCCCCGCAGTATCTCATCCTCAGTCTGGGAATCGATCCATACCCGGCGCCTTTCTTTTCCTTTCACACCGGCCATCTGCTCGACCAGACGATAAATATATTCCCCTTCCCGCCCCGAGTCGGTACATACATAGATCGTATCAACATCAACCCGGTTAAGCAGGCCGCTGACAATCTTAAACTGTTTTTTAACAGCAGGAATCACCTCATACTTGAAATCCTGCGGTATAAATGGCAAGGTTTCAAGACTCCAGCGTTTGAATTTTTCATCGTACACTTCCGGATAACTCATGGTCACCAGATGTCCGACACACCATGTCACAATCGCTTCATCTGCTTCCAGGTATCCATCCCTGCGGCTGGTCCTTAAACTCAGTGCTTTAGCAAATTCTTGTGCTACGCTGGGTTTTTCCGCTATATATAAAGATTTCCCCATATATTTTTTAGTACTCCTTATCTATGAAAAAGAGATCGGACTCAACCGAATCCGATTCTCTGATAATCTGTTCTATTTTGCCTGAATATATCCTTTTTCCGTCAATGTTTCAGCGCAAAGCACCGCACCGCCGGCTGCACCTCTTACCGTATTGTGTGATAATCCGATAAATTTAAAATCATAAACGCTGTCTTCACGCAGACGTCCTACCGATACACCCATGCCATTTTCATAATCCACATCCAGTGTTACCTGTGGACGATTATCGTCTTCCAGGTATTGAATAAACTGCTTCGGTGCACTCGGAAGATCTAATTCCTGTGGTAACCCTTTGAAATTCACCAGCTTTTCGATCAGTTGTTCTTTGGTTGGCTGTTTTGCAAATTTCACGAATACAGCGGCTGTATGGCCGTTTAAAACCGGCACCCGCACACACTGGGTCGTAATTACCGGAGATTCTGCTTTCACGATCTCTCCATCAACAATTGTTCCCCATAGACGAAGCGGTTCCTGTTCACTTTTTTCTTCTTCACCGCCGATATACGGGATGATGTTCTCCACCATTTCCGGCCAGCCTTTGAAGTTCTTACCGGCACCGGAGATCGCCTGATAGGTCGTTGCCACTACTTCGGTCGGTTCATATTCCTTCCATGCATGCAGTACCGGTGTATAACTCTGAATAGAGCAGTTCGGCTTCACCGCTACAAATCCTCTGGTCGTTCCGAGACGCTTCTTCTGAGCCGCGATGATCTCAAAGTGTTCCGGATTGATTTCCGGCACTACCATCGGCACGTCCTTGCTCCATCTATGGGCGCTGTTATTGGATACGACCGGCGTCTCGGTCTTGGCATATGCATCCTCAATCGCTTTGATCGCTTCTTTATCCATATCTACGGCGCTGAAAACAAAATCTACAGTAGCAGCCACCTTTTCTACTTCATTTACATTCAGGATGACAAGCTTCTTCACCCTTTCCGGCATCGGTGTTGTCATCTTCCAGCGCGCTGCCACTACTTCTTCATAAGTTTTCCCGGCAGAACGTTCACTGGCTGCCAAGGTAACCACTTCATACCATGGATGATTTTCAAGCAGAGAAATAAAACGCTGTCCTACCATTCCTGTTGCTCCTAAAATACCAACTTTTAATTTCTTTTCCATAAATTATACCTCTCCTTCCAAATATTTTTTCTGAATCGCAATGACTTCTTCCATTGCCGTTTTCCCCGGTGCACCAATGGTAGTCCGCTTATTCACACATGTTTCCATACTGATGGCTTCATATATATCTTCCGCAAATACCGGTGAAATCGCTTGATACTCTTCAATGGTCATGTCCTCTAATGATTTATCCTTGTCAATACAATATAATACTAACTGCCCGACAATACTATGAGCATCCCTGAACGGTACTCCATGATTTACCAGGTAATCGGCCGCATCGGTCGCATTGGTAAAACCACCCTTAGCACTTTGTTCCATCGCCGCCTTGTTAAACTTCATCGTGCGGAGCATACCGGTAAAAAGCGCCAGACAGCCTTTGACTGTATCAATAGCATCAAATATAAGCTCTTTATCTTCCTGCATATCCTTATTATATGCCAGCGGAATGCCTTTCATGGTAGTTAATATAGACATCAGAGCTCCATATACTCTGCCGGTCTTTCCTCTGACCAGTTCCGCGATATCCGGATTCTTCTTCTGCGGCATAATGCTGCTTCCGGTACTGTATGCATCATCAATCTCGACAAACTGATACTCATTGGAATTCCAGATAATAACCTCTTCGGAAAACCTGCTCAGATGCATCATTGCCGTAGACAATGCCGCCATCAGCTCAATCAGATAATCCCGGTCCGACACCCCATCCATACTGTTTAAGGTCGGTCCGTCGAACCCCAGTAATTCCGCTGTATAATTGCGGTCCAGAGGATAGGTCGTTCCTGCTAAAGCGCCTGAACCAAGCGGGCAGGTATTCATACGCTTATGTATATCCGCCAGGCGGCAAAGATCTCGTTTAAACATTTCAAAATAGGCGCCCATATGATGTGCCAGCGTAATCGGCTGGGCTTTCTGTAAATGGGTGAACCCGGGCATAATAGTCTCAGTATGATCTTCCATAATAGCCAGAAGCACACTCAGCAATTCCTTCACCTGAAACTTCATATATAATACTTCTTCTCTGACATAGAGCTTCATGTCCAGTGCTACCTGATCATTGCGGCTTCTGCCGGTATGCAGCTTTTTGCCGGCATCGCCGATGCGGTCAATCAGAGTCGCTTCAACAAAACTATGTATATCTTCATATTGATCGGAAATCTGCAGCCTCCCGATCTCTACATCATCAAGGATTCCATTCAGTCCCGCCGCGATCTGATCCTTCTCCTCTGCTGTCAATATCCCTTGTCTGGCCAACATACTCACATGCGCGATGCTGCCTTTTATATCCTGCATATACAATTTCTTATCAAAAGAAATCGACGCATTAAAATTATAAACTAACTGATCCGTTTCTTTGGTAAAACGGCCTCCCCATAATTGTGCCATATCTTTTTCCTTTCTCGCACCATATCCGCGAAAATATAGTGTATAGTGTACCATAATCAGATTTCGCTGTAAAGATTCACAGCATCAAAAGTTACCGAATCGAAAACTCACATCCGCAATAATCTTGTCGATACAGCCCGTATTCCTTGGATAATTCAATTGAACGCAGATAGCCTCCCCGCTTCTTAAAATCTGACGGCAGATGGCTGACTCCGTATTCCTCGGCGGCCCGCTCACCAATTTCATTGAGCTTTTCAGCATTCTTCATCGGGCTGATGCTAAGTGTCGTCGTAAAGTAATCGTATCCTCCTGCCGCCGCCTGTCTGGCCGCTTCCCGCATTCGCAGCTCATAGCAGCGAAAACAGCGTTCTCCACCTTCCGAAACCTGTTCCAGCCCTTTGGCAATTTTCCGGAATTCATCCCGGTCATAATGTCCTTCCATGAAAGAAATCATGTTTCCTTGTTTGATTTTTTTTACCAGCTCCAGCTGTTCTTCAACCCTTTTTATATATTCGCTCTCCGGATAAATGTTGGGATTATAATAAAAAATAGTGATCGCAAAATAGTTCGAAAGATATTCCAGTACATAACTGCTGCAGGGCGCACAACAACTGTGCAGCAACAGCCGCTTAGCCTGTTGCTGAGCATTTATTTCCCGCAACAGCTTATCCAGTTCTACCTGATAATTTATCTTCATCATTCTTCTCCGCATTTTTTCATTGCCCGGCCCGCCTGCTTATTAATTACCTGGCTGACTGTTCATATTATACTTGTTTAGCCGTCTTGTATCAAGCACGCTTTTTGATTTTAGACATAATATAGGGTATAAACTGATTGTTCCTGCGCGAACTATGCACAGACAGTCAATAGGAGGTTTCCGAATGGAATATGTATTGGAACTGAAAGATATTAACTATGCATACCATAGCATGGAAGGTGAAACCAAAGCCCTGAAACATATATCATTTGCACTGAAGGAAGGCGAATTTGCTGCAATCGTAGGACCCTCCGGTTGTGGAAAATCCACCCTTCTTTCTATTATTGCAGGTCTTTTGACGCCGGAGAAAGGGCTTATTAAGCTAAATGACAAATATCTTGTTGACAGCAGTACAAACATCGGGTATATGCTTCAGAGAGACCATTTATTTGAATGGCGTACCATATACAGCAACGTTGTATTAGGGCTGGAAATCCAACATATGATGAGTGCCAAAAGCAAATCAAAAGCCAAAGAATTATTAGAGAACTATGGCCTCAAGCATTTTGCTAATGCCAAACCATCGGAATTATCCGGTGGAATGCGGCAGCGTGCGGCTCTCATCCGAACCCTTGTCTTAGAACCGGATGTACTGCTGCTCGATGAGCCATTTTCAGCACTGGACTATCAAACCCGCCTGAATGTCAGTGATGATATCGGCCAGATCATCCGTAAGGAACATAAGACCGCCATACTGGTAACCCATGATCTGTCGGAAGCCATTAGTCTCGCCGACCGCGTGTTCGTACTGAGTGACCGGCCGGCCACGATCAAGCAGACAATCGCCATTGACTTTGATCTGGAAAAAGATACGCCGCTTCTGAGGAGAAATGCTCCGGAATTCAAGCACTATTTTAATCTGATATGGAAGGAGCTTAACGATGATGAATGAAATGTCGGTGGGACAACAAAGTTATCTAAACCAAAGAAGGAGGCATAAACGCATTGTGAGAGTATCCAGAATCAGCATTTTGCTCAGTTTTTTGTTTTTATGGGAATTCACGACTAATATCGGTCTGATCGATTCTTTTATTTTCAGCAGTCCTTCCAAAATCGCTTTGTGTTTTTGGAACATGGCTAAGGATGGCAGTGTCTTTCTTCATATCGGGGTGACACTTTATGAAACGGTCTTCAGCTTTATTCTGGTCTTGGTCGTGAGTCTCTTTGCTGCAGTTCTGCTATGGCTCAGTACGAAGCTTTCGGAAATCATGGAT